>OBUR01000069.1_pt1 | contig 58114 bp, 54 predicted proteins | sample 1475951 | NCBI WGS metagenome assembly OBUR01 (sample SAMEA2579957, study PRJEB22360) | human gut metagenome
GTAACATGTTCAGCTGACCGATACTAATAGATCGAGGGCTTGACCAAATATAGTAAATTAAATATGTGCAATTTTGAAAGAACAAAAACTTTCAAAAATATGTTGACAAATTATTAGAGATTTGATAACATATACATGTCATCTGGTGATGATGCTCTTTAGGGTAACACCCGTTTTCCATTCCGAACACGAAGGTTAAGCCTATTGAGGCCGATGGTACTGCACGGGAGACTGTGTGGGAGAGTAGGTGGTTGCCAGGTAATATGGATCTTTAGCTCAGTTGGTTAGAGCAACCGGCTCATAACCGGTAGGTCCGGGGTTCGAGTCCCTGAAGGTCCACCATTTTTGGGGGTATAGCTCAGTTGGGAGAGCACCTGCCTTGCACGCAGGGGGTCAGGAGTTCGAATCTCCTTACCTCCACCAGAAACTCTAAACAAATGTTTAGAGTTTTTTTATTTTTCTTAAATATATTCAAATCTAAAATAAATCTATTGATTTAACTAATCTTAAAAGTTTTCCACAAAATTTTAAAAAGAATAACAAGTTATCCACACAAAACAAATAAGTTATATACATATAGAGAGTATTTAGTGGATAAATATTTTAACGGAAAGATAATATATAATAATTATCTTTATATGGTATAATTTACAGTATTAATATCTTTAATGAGAATAGAAGGTGAATACCTAAAGATGTCGTATAGAATAAAGCAATTTTTATGGGCTATTTCTGCAAATTTTAAAGAGTTAGATTATAGTTATGTAAGATCAATCTTAAATTATTATGAGTTTAGTTTATTTAAGAGATTGAAAAAAGGAGAACAGTTACATTCTATAAAGGTTTCTAAGGATTGTGTTAATTTAGCTAAGAGTAAAGGGATAAATTCAGAGAGTGAATTAAAAATTTTTTCTAAGCTAGGATTATTACATGACATAGGAAAATTATATTATCCTTTAAATATAATGACAAAGTCATTTTTAGTGTTAGGTAAAAAAATATCTAAAAATAGAATAAGTAAATTTCAAAATATAAAACCAATATATATTTATTATAATCATGGTGATAAGGCATTTGATTATCTAAGGGAAGATGATTATGATAAGGAGTTTGTAGAAGCAATTAGAGGACATCACTCTATTAAATCTAGTGAAAACATATTTTTATGCATATTAAAAGAAGCTGATGATATGAATTAACCTTAAGGATAGGTGCATAGTTTTTAAATAAATTTTATTAAAGCTAATATTCAGTATAAATTATGTTGAAATAATTTCAATTTATATTCTGTGAAGTTAAATAATTTACTTTAACTTTAATTATAAGGATAATACTTCATATAAATTTTATGTCTAGAAAATAAGATATAATCTAAAGAATATTTTATATAAACTTATATTATTTCAATTAAAGATTTATAAAAACTATATTATTTAAATTTAAGAGGTATATAAATTTAAATATTTAGATTAAGATTTATCTAATATATTATTTAGACTAAAGCTTTATGTAAATATGTTATTTAGATTTAATTATTATATGAATTTTAGTTTTAGTGAAGTTTTATTTTATATATATGAAATGTCAAAATTTAAGGAGGGGAAGTTTTGAAAAATAAGATACTTAATACAGTTCTTATTAGTATCTTACTTCTAGTTGTAGTTTTTTTCGTTTCAACTAATTTTATTATTAATGTTCAATGGTTTAAGGAAGTAGGATATTTAAATGTATTTTTTACTAAGCTTATAGCTATATGTAAGTTATTTGTACCTATATTTATTTTATATTTTTGTGTAATAGCTATATATTTATTTACTTTGAGAAAAAGTATTAGAAGCTTGGTAGGTGATACTAAGTTTAAGTCAGTTAAGAAGTACTTTTTATTATCAAATTTAGTAATATCAATATTAGGAGCTGGAGCTACTGCCACAACTCAGTGGTATAAAATTCTTCAATTTACTAATGCGGTTCCTTTTGGAGAAGTAGATCCTATTTTTAATAAGGATATATCTTTTTATGTTTTTAAATTACCTTTAGTACAGTCTCTTTTTAGTACAGCTATTTCCCTAATAATTATTTTAGTTCTTATAACAGTTATTATATATTTAGCTTTAGGATTTAAAGATAAAATTTATCAAAACAAGGATAACGTTATAAATATAAATAGTAAAACTTATGGAATAAGAAAGTTTGCGGGAAAACAACTAGCAGTTTTGGCTTCAGTATTATCACTGCTTATAGGGTGTAGCTATTTATTAAAGTCATATAATTTAGTTTATAGTACTAGAGGAGTATCCTATGGAGCTGGTTATACAGATGTTAAAATAACAATGATATTTTATAAGGTTATAGCTGTAGCTTGTGTAATATCTTCAATAGTAGTTTTTATTTCAATTTTAAAGCTTAAATTTAGACCTATTATAATATCAATTGCATCAATTGCTATACTTATTGTTTTAGAGCCTGTAGTAGCTATTTTTACCCAACAGTTTGTAGTTAAACCAAATGAAATGGAACTTGAAAAACCTTATATTTCATATAGTATTGATGCTACTAAAAAGGCTTTTAATATTGATGAGATTGAAGTTAAAGAAATGGAACCAAACGAAAATATAACTAGTGAAAAATTAGAAGATAATAAAGATATCATTGAAAACCTAAAGGTTAATTCAACAGGACCTTTATTAAGTTTTTATCAGCAAGTTCAACTTATAAAAAATTATTATGAATTTAATGATGCAGACACAGATAGATATAATATAAATGGCAAATATACTCAAGTATTTGTATCTCCAAGGGAAATAAACAGAGATTCTATGACAACATGGCAAAATAAGCATCTTAGATATACCCATGGATATGGCTTAGCTATGAGTAGGGTTAATAGTGTAACAGAATTTGGACAACCTGACTTTGTTATGAAAGATATACCAACAGTAAATACAACAGATATTAATCTTGAAAATCCAAGAATTTATTTTGGAGAAAGTGATAATGATTATGTTATTGTAAATACTGAAGGGGGAGAGTTTGACTATCCAACAGGAGATACCGAAAATACATTTAACTATAATGGAACTGGTGGATTAAAGATGACACCTTTTAATAGAGTGTTATTTAGTATTTATGAAAGAAATCCTAAAATATTAATGTCTAGTTCCATAACTTCTGAAAGTAGAATAATTCTTAATCGTAATATAGTTAAGAGGGTTCAAGAAATAGCCCCATTTTTAACTTATGATAGTGATCCATATATAGTAGTTCATGATGGAAGATTGGTTTGGATGATGGATGCATATACATCAACAGATAAGTACCCATTTTCAGAGCCTCATGAAGGAGTAAACTATATAAGGAATTCAGTTAAGGTTGTGGTTGATGCTTTTAATGGAAATGTAGATTTTTATGTAACAGATGAGAATGACCCTATAATTAATTGTTATTTAAAAATATATAAAGGTTTATTTAAGCCTTTGTCAGAAATGCCAGAGGATTTAAAGGAGCATTTTAGATATCCTCAAGACTTATTTGAATTACAAAGTAAGGTGTTAACAAAATATCATGTAGATGATCCTATTAAATTATTTACTGAGGAAGATTTATGGGATAGATCACTAGAGGTTGTTAAGCATGGAGGAGAGAACCTAAGTCAAGGAGATGAAGGTAAGGAAGAATCTATTCTTAATAAGGCAAAAGAAAATAAAAATAATGAAGCTGAAAATGAAGGCCTTTATCTTATGACGAAATTACCTGATGAAGAAAATGTTGAAATGATGCTTCTAGATTATTTTAATATGAGAGGCAAACAAAGTATGGTAGCACTTTTAGGAGCTAGAATGGATGGAGATAACTATGGAGAACTAGTTATGTATAAATTCCCTCCTCAAAGAACTATATATAGTCCAATTTTATTTAAGAATAGAATACAACAGGATCCTAACATTTCTAAGGAAATAAGTCTTTGGGCTGGAAAAGGATCAGAGGTTATATATGGTGATATAATTATTGTTCCTATAGAAGATTCATTACTATATTTAAATACAATTTATTTAAAGGCAAATTCAGAAAATAGTATGCCTGAAATGAAAAGAGTAATTCTTTCTAATGGAGATAAAATAGTTATAGAAGAAAATATAGAAAAGGCACTTTTAAAGCTATTTAATTATAATTCATCTGAAGAGAATAAAAACTCAAATAAGGATGAAACTCCAAAGACTGAAACAACTTCAGATAAGAGTGGAGTAAAGGAAGCTGCTGATTTATTTAATAAAGCTATAGAGGCTCAAAAAAATGGTGACTGGGCAACTTATGGAGAGTTTATAAATAAATTAGGTGATATTCTAAACAAAATGTCACAAGAGTAAATTAATTATTAGTTCTTAAAAAATAACTAAGGACTAGTTAAAAATTTTATATTGTAATTTATATAAAATAAATTTGAGTATTTTAAGTAGATTTTTCTAATTTTAATTTATTAAGATTTTATAGAAATTTACTTGAATACTCTTTTTTTATATTGCTATAATTTTAGGAATGATTACAATAGTATATATATTTTATGATATAATTTTTAGTGGAATATATCTAAGAGCTAGGGGTGAAACATATGGATTATGATGTGTTGATATTAGGTGGAGGAATCATAGGATGCTCTGTTGCGTATGAGTTATCAAAGTATAACTTAAATATAGCTCTTATAGAGAAGGATTTTGATATTGCAGATGATGTTTCCTTTGTTAATACAGCAATTGTATATGACGGTTCCGAATGTAAGGACAATTTAATGAGTTACTTAGAGAATATGGGAAACATGATGTTACCTGAAATAACTAAAAAATTAAATGTTCCATTTAAGAGGGTAGGACATTTAACTATAGCTGATAATGATGAAACAGTTAGAATAATTGAAGAGAACTATAAGAGAGCTAAATCAAGAGGAATAAATAATATTTATTTAATTGATGAAAAAAGAGCAAGAGAAATAGAACCTAATTATAAAGGTGAAATAAAGAAAGCTATGTATTCAGAAAATATAGCTGTTACAAGTCCATATGATTTAGCTATAGGATTTGCTGAAATAGCTTATGATAATGGAGTAAGCTTTAGATTAGAGGAAATAGTTTTAGATATTCAAAGCATAGCTAAAGGCTTTAAAGTAACTACGAATAAGAATAAATTTACTTGTAGATTTGTTATAAATACAACTCCAGGTGAACATTATACTATAGATCAAGATAAAGATTATGAACAAAAAAATGCTTTAAAAACATATTATCTATTATTAAATGATGAAATAAAAGAGAAAACATCAAATATAGTTGTTAAATTAAAAAATGAAGAGGAGTTTATAATTCAAAAGAATACTGTTAATGGGGATACTTTAATAGGTATAAACTCAAATAATTCATTAGGATTTATGAAATCATTAAAAATAGCTAAAGAGATGATAAATAGCATTAGTAGAAAACATGTTAAGGATATTTTTTATGATAATCATAATCAGGATAGACTGATTATAGATGATAGTAGAAAAAATAAGGGATATATAAAGGTTATGGGTAATCACTATGGAGAGGTTACTATAGCCCCAGCTGTATCTAAGATAATATGTGATGAGATAATAGATAAATTAAATTGTAGTTTAAATAAAAACTTTGTAGATAAAAGAAGGGAATTCTATCGTTTTAGAGAATTATCTAATGAGGAGAGAAATGAACTTATATCTTTAGATAAGAGGTATGGAAAGATAGTATGCCTTTGTAATGGTATTAGTGAAGGTGAAATTGTAGACTGCATAAGACGTCCACTAGGGGCAAGAACTGTTGAGGGTGTAAAAAGAAGAACAGGTGCTACCTTTGGAACTTGTCATGGAGCTTACTGTATAAGTAAAATAATAAATATATTATCAAGAGAGCTTGAAAAAAAGCCAACAGAAATAGTTGAGGATTCAAAGAATTCCAAGGTTTTAGCATCTAGAATTAAGGAATTTGATAGAGTCTAAAGGGGTGGTTTAATGCATAAAGATATATTTACTAGTGTGGTAAGAGTTAGAGGATCTAAAAAATATAATGTAGTTCCTGTAAAAAGTAATAAACCAGTTGAGATATCTAAGTGGATTGATTTTTCAAATGTTTTAAGTAGATTATACGTTGGAGTGCCAACTAAAAGTGGAAATGTGGTATGCAAAAATATAATGAATACTGGCGTAGACATTATATGCACAAAAAATCTACCAAAAGATAGTTAAGAATTGACAAAAAGCAAATATTAAAGTATATTTTTTATATATTATGTTTAAATTAATAATAAACCGTTGATCAGGCTAGTAATGTTATATATTGCTTTCAGAGAGCTAGTGGTTTTGGTGTGAACTAGTACAATATTTTCATGAATCCACCTGTGAGGGACTGTGATGAGCAGTACGGAATTAACCGTTAAAGTTTTTAAGAGGATAAAATCTTTTTTTGATTTTATCAATTAGGGTGGCAACGCGGAGTCTTTTCGTCCCTTTTTATAGGGAATGGAGGCTCCTTTTTTATATATTTTTTTAGTTAATAAAATTTTAAATATAAATAAGGTTCTTGAAAGGAGAATGGCAATGTTAGATTTAAAAAAGTTAAGAAGTAACACTGAAGAAGTGAAAAAAGCTTTATCTAATAGAGGAGAAGACTTTGATGTAAATGTTATAGACGAAGTTATAGCTTTAGATGAAGAAAGAAGAAAAATTTTAGTTGATGTTGAGGCTTTAAAGAAACAAAGAAACGAAGTATCAGCTGAAATTCCAAAGAGAAAAAAAGCTGGAGAAGACGTTACAGAAGTAATGGCTGAAATGAGAGAAATAGGGGATAAAATAAAGGCTGATGATGCTAAAGTTGCTGAGTTAAACGATAAAATTAACTACATCATGCTAAGAATTCCTAATATACCAAACCCAGCTGTTCCAGAAGGGGAAACTGATGAGGATAATGTTGAAATAAAAAGATGGGGAGAACCTACTAAATTCAACTTTGAACCAAAAGCACACTGGGATTTAGGAACAGATTTAGATCTTTTAGACTTCGAAAGAGGTGGAAAGGTTGCTGGATCAAGATTTACAGTTTACAAAGGAATGGGTGCTAGATTAGAGAGATCTATAATAAACTACTTCTTAGATAAACACACATTTGAAAATGGATACACTGAAGTATTACCACCATACATGGTAAATAGAGATAGTATGACTGGTACTGGTCAACTTCCAAAATTCGAAGAAGATGCTTTCAAAGTAGAAAACAATGGATATTTCTTAATACCAACAGCTGAGGTTCCTGTAACTAATATGTACAGAAATGAAACTTTAGAGGGAGATAAACTTCCAATAAAACATGCTGCATATAGTGCTTGTTTCAGAGCAGAAGCTGGTTCAGCAGGAAGAGATACAAGAGGTCTTATAAGACAACACCAATTTAATAAAGTTGAGTTAGTTAAGTTCTGTAAACCTGAGCAAAGCTATGAAGAATTAGATAAATTAGTTCAAGATGCTGAATCTGTATTACAAGGTTTAGGATTACCATATAGAATAGTTAGAATATGTAAAGGTGATTTAGGATTCACTGCTGCATTAAAATATGATATAGAAGTTTGGATGCCAAGCTACAATAGATATGTTGAAATTTCAAGTTGTTCAAACTTTGAAGATTTCCAAGCTAGAAGAGCTAACATTAAATATAAAAATTCTCCAAAGGAAAAACCACAATTTGTTCATACATTAAATGGATCAGGGGTTGCTATTGGAAGAACTGTAGCTGCTATATTAGAAAACTATCAACAAGAAGATGGATCAGTAGTTATACCAGAAGCTTTAAAAGAATATATGAGATGTGATTTACTAAAATAATATAGTTTCTTTTAGAAGAAATATATAATTAGATTTATAGTTATATATTAAAATAAATAAGTTTATTATAGAGTTAAATAAATCATTAACATAGTATAAATTAGGTGAAATAAAAGTGAGGTGTAATTATTATGGATAATTGTAAATATAACTATAAATGTAATTGTGAATGTAATTGGGATAAATATGATGATAATTGTCATAAATGTAGAAAGTTAGAGAAAGTAGCTGAAGAGTTAACTAGAGAATCTGCTGAACTTAATGAAGCAGTTGAAGAAAAACTTGAAGGTGTAAAATATATTCAAAAAGAAATTGATGAATTAGAAGAAAGATTAGAATGTTTAAGAAAAAAACAAAAATCTTTATTCTGTGAAGCAATGGAACTAGATAGGGAGTTAGACAAGACAGTTTTTGAAGCTTTTAAACACTTATTTGCTACAATTGAATGCTATAAAAAATGCAAAAATAATGAAAGACCAGAAAAACCTGATAAACCAGGAAGACCTGGATGTGGTTGCAAATATTGCTGTAAGGATAGATAATAAACTTATTTTTGTATAGGTTTTAAATTTTATATAAAAGATACTGTATTTAAATGAAATATAGTATCTTTTATTTTTATTTTTTTATAAAAAAAGTATTGACATAAATTTAAACCGTTGATATAATAATTATCGTACCGCGGAGAGATGGTCGAGTTGGTTTAAGGCACCGGTCTTGAAAACCGGCGTGCGTGTGAGCGTACCATGGGTTCGAATCCCATTCTCTCCGCCACAAGTGGAGAATTACTCAAGTGGCTGAAGAGGCTCCCCTGCTAAGGGAGTAGGTCGGGCAACCGGCGCCCGGGTTCAAATCCCGGATTCTCCGCCAAAGCATCTAGTTTTACTAGGTGCTTTTATTTATGTTTAATGTAAAATAAAAAATAATTTGAAGAGACATTTACTTTATAAAGTATTTTAGATAAACTTCTTTATGTAATTAATAAGTCTTAAAAACAGGTTTAAGCAAAATATTTTTATAATTTATTAAATACAAAAATTGTTAATATAAAATTTATAGATAATATAATCTTGTTTGTAGTTAAAAATGTATAATTTAATTATATGAATTTTATTGGGAGGAGATATTTTGAAAGGATCATCAGGGCCAGTTAGACCTAAAAAACCAAAAAGATCAACAGCATATACACTATCTTTATATTTAGGATGGAGTAGTATTTTTGCAGCACTATACTTTTTTATTGTAGGATTACCTTTTTCAATTCCTGGTATTATTGCTGGTTACATAGCTTTTAAAAAGCACAATGAAGGTAAATTACCATTAATATTAAATATAATAGGATTTCTTTTAACAGTATTTACTTGGGTATTATTTATGAAGATACCATTAAAATAATTATTAAGAAAAAAGATACTATAATGGAATAAAAAATAGTATCTTTTTTTATAAAAAAGTAGTTGACATATAAAATGAAAATGATATAATAATAAATGTGTCAAACATGGAGAGATGGTCGAGTTGGTTTAAGGCACCGGTCTTGAAAACCGGCGTGCGTGTGAGCGTACCATGGGTTCGAATCCCATTCTCTCCGCCACAAGTGGAGAATTACTCAAGTGGCTGAAGAGGCTCCCCTGCTAAGGGAGTAGGTCGGGCAACCGGCGCCCGGGTTCAAATCCCGGATTCTCCGCCAAAAGCATCTAGTTTTACTAGATGCTTTTTTTTGCTTAATTTTTATTTCTTTTAGAGAAGTCATGTTCTCTAAGACATTCCTTAATAAATAGCTTAAGCTTTTCATTATCTTCATTTAAAAGTTCAATAAAAGCTTCCTTAAAAACCTTTTTAAAAAATCCAGTAAGTAATATATAAATAATAAAAGTAAAAAATATAAAATAAAGAAATGTACTCATATAGATTTCCCCTCCTTAATTAAAAAATATTATACCATAAATTTGAATTTAAGTAATTAAGAGTAATTAAAATAAAGAGTTTTTATGAGATTTTACTAATTTAATAGAATATTATTCTTAAGAAGAAGTAATTAAGTTATATTTATCTTTAATTAACTTTAAATTAGTTAGCATAGAGAATATATCAATGTAAGAAAAATATAAATATATATGAAGCAGTATTTTATGGAGTTATGAATGAAAGTTGAAAAACTAAATGATTTAAAAAATAATTCTAAAGAAATTATTTTTAATAGTAATTCTAAAATAGTCTTATTTAGTGATTGTCATAGGGGAGATGGCACATATAAAGATAGTTTAGCTCCTAATATCAACATTTATCTATCAGCTATAAGGTATTATTATAAAAATAAATTTACTTATATAGAAGTTGGAGATGGTGATGAATTATGGAAGTTTAAAGATATACAAGAGATATATGATATGAATTATGAGATCAATGGTGTATCGAGAAATTAAAAAAGATGAAGTTTTAGAAGAATTTAAAGAAAAAAATAGACTTTATATGATATATGGAAATCATGATAAGGATAAGAGTAAAATAAAATTTTTAAGGAAAAACAAGAGAAGAAATAGATTTAATCACTCCGCTTCAGATTTTTATAGTACTTTAGAGATATATGAATCTTTAGTACTAGTACATGAAGAAAGTAAAAAAGATTTTTTTGTAATTCATGGTCATCAAATAGACTTTTTAAATAATGAATTAGCCTTTTTATCAAAATTTTTAGTGAGATATGTCTGGGCTATTTTAGAGGCTTTTATGGGATTTAAAGATCCTACAAGTCCTGCAAAAAGTAATAATAAAAGAAATTTATTTGATGAGAAAATAAGCAAGTGGGCAGAGGAAAATAAAACTAGAGTTATTTTAGGACATACTCATAAAACGCTATTTCCTAAGAGTAGGAATGAATCAACATACTTTAACATAGGGTGCTGTGTATTACCTAGAACTATTACAGCTATAGAAATTGAGCGTGGAGAGATTTCACTTATAAAGTGGACAATAAAGGCTGATGAAAAGGGATCACTTTTTGTTGGAAGAGATATTATAGGAGGACCTATTAGAATAGAAAATTATTAAAGAAAAAACTCTAATGTTATACACAAAAAACATTAGAGTTTTATATTTTCTGTTGATAATTTCAATTTTTATGTTAATAAATTATATTTTAATTATCATTTTTTCCCTTAGCTTTTACTTCTTTATGGTGTGCTTTTTTCTCTTTTTCTTCTCTCTCTTGCTCTTCAAGAAAACATGCCATTGGATTGCCAAGCTTAGTTTCAATTTCAGCTGTAGTATCCATAAATTTTTTGAAAGTATCACCTATTTTCATTTAAAACACCCCTTATTGGTTAATAACCATATTTATGATTATTTATGATTTCACCATTATTATATAATGTATTGTAATCTATTTCTATAATAAAATACCTTATATATTTTTTTTGTCATATTGCTATTTAAAAGGCATAATTAAGTATAAAATGTTATTATAAGAGGTAATAATTTGGAAATATATAAATAAATTTCGAGGTGTAAATATGGGCTTAAAAATTATATATGGAAGAGCGGGTACTGGTAAAAGTACTTTTTGTATAAATCAAATAAAAAAGAAAATAAATAATTCACCTACCAATAAATTAATTTTACTTGTCCCAGAACAATTTACTTTTCAGACTGAGAATAAAGTGTTAAGTGCCATAGGAGAAAGGTATGTTTTAAATGCTGAGATTCTTAGTTTTAAAAGACTTGCTCACAATGTTTTTAATGAGTGTGGAGGAGCAACTAGAACTATTATGGGGGATGCTGGTAAAAGCATGCTTATTTTTAAGGTGCTAGAAGATTTAGGGGATAATATGACTGTGTTTAAAAATGCTTCTAGACAAAAGGGCTTTATAGACATAGCATCAAAAACAATAACTGAGTTTAAAAAGTATAATGTTAATAATGAAGTTTTAGATTTAACTATTAATGAAATAGAAGATGAAAATCTAAAAATGAAGATGGAAGAATTAAAGGATGTTTTTAATGAATTTAACTCAAGACTTCATGAGGGATATGTTGATGAAGAGGATCAACTTTTACTATTAAATGAGAAGTTAGATGGATGTTCTTTATATGATGGAGCTGAAATTTGGATAGATGAGTTTAGTTCCTTTACTCCAAATCAGTTAAGTGTTATAGGAAAATTATTAAAAAGAGCTAAAAGTGTTAACATAACTTTATCGATAGATGAAGTAAATTCACCTAAAGGGGAAAGTGATCTTTTTGTTGCTACAAAAAATACAGAAAAAAGATTAATGAATTTAATACAAGAAGAAGGAATTGCTTTTAATGGATATATTAATTTAAATGAAGATATCCCATATAGATTCAAAGAGAACAAGGAATTAGCGCATATAGAAAGGCAACTCTATGCATATCCTTTTAAACAGTATAGAGGGGAAAATAATAGTTTAAGGCTTTATAGAGCAAATAATAATTACGATGAAATAGAGTTTGTAGCTAAGGATATATTGAGACTTGTTAGAGAGAAGCAATACAGATTTAAGGATATTTCAGTAATATGCAGAGATGTAGATAATTATGAGAAGGTTGTATCAGCTATTTTTGCAGAGTATGAGATTCCTTATTATATAGATAAAAAGATAGATATAGCTAGTAATCCACTTATTGTTTTTATAAACTCAGCAGTAGATATAATAAGCAAGAATTGGACTTATGAAAGTATGTTTAAATATCTTAAAACTGGACTTATTAAAGAGTTTAGAGGGGTTGAAGGAGCAGAGCTTATTGATGAATTAGAAAACTATGTATTAGCCTATGGAATAAAGGGTAAAAAGTGGATGGAAGAATGGGTTAATTATAGTTCTAGCATTTTAAAAGAAGAAGAGATATCAGAGGAAAATAAGCAAAGATTAGAGAGATTAAATGATATTAGAGAGACTATAGTAGCTCCTTTAGATGAGTTTAATAAACAGTGTAAAGGAAAGAAAACCTTAAAGGAATTTGCCACAATTTTATATGAATTTTTAGACTCTAAATTAGATGTTATGGATACCATAGATAAATATGTTGATTATTTCAAGGAAAATGATATGGCTATTGAGGCAAAGGAATATTCTGAGGTAAGAGATATTTTCATAGATGTTTTAGAGCAGGCAGTTGATGTTCTAGGAAATGAAGTTATGGATTTAAATGAATTTATGAAAGTATTAAATATTGGATTATCTCAATATGAAATGGGATTAATTCCTGTAGCTTTAGATCAAGTAAACATAGGAGATATAACAAGAATAAAAAGTAGAGGAACAAAGGCTTTATACATTATAGGAGTAAATGATGGGGTACTCCCTTCAGCTAGCAAAGAAGAAGGAATATTATCAGATAATGATAGAGAGATTTTACTTGAAAAAGGAATTTCACTAGCTTCAGATACTAGAACTAAAATCTTTGAAGAGCAGTTTTTAGTTTATACAGCCTTTACCATAGCAGAGGAATACTTAGTTGTTACTTATCCTTTAGCAGATTTTGAAGGTAAATCACAAAGACCTTCTATTATAGTTCATAGACTTAAAAAGATACTTCCAAATGTAAAGGAAGAAAGTGAAGGCTTTAAATTAGTAGATGATAAGTATGAGAAGATTTCTGCTAAGCTTCCTACTTTAAATGAGCTTATGATAGCAATTAGAAAAAATTATGATGGTGCTGAGATAGAGGACTATTGGAAATATGTTTATGATTGGTATTTAAGAGAACCTAAGTGGAAAGAAAGAATAGAGTATGTAAGGAAGGGGCTTGAATACACTAATTTAGAAAATAATATTTCAAAGGAAAAGGCTAAAAAGCTTTATGAAGATAATAAAAATAAAATTTCACTAAGCGTTTCAAGATTAGAGAGGTATGCCCAGTGTCCATTTGCTTACTATATACAATATGGATTAAAGGCTAAGGACAGAAAAATATATGAGTTTACAGCACCTGATTTAGGTAGCTTTATGCATGAAATATTAGATGAGTTTACCAATGAAATTAAAGAAAAAGATTTAAAATGGAGTGATTTAAGCAAGGAGAATTGCAGAAACATAATAAATTCTTTAGTTGATAATCAGGTTAAAAACAATAAGTCATCCATATTAAATAGTTCAAAGAGATATTCTTATTTCACAGATAGATTTAAGAGAATTCTTACAAAATCAGTTATGGTAATTAGTGAACAGATGAAGAGAAGTGATTTTGAAATTTATAAAAATGAATTGGCTTTTGGATTTTCTAAAGATGTGAATTCAATAAAACTAGACCTTCCTTCAGGAGAAAGTTTTTATTTAAATGGAAGAATAGATAGAGTTGATAAATTAAATTTAGATGGTGAAACATACTTAAGAATTATAGATTATAAAACTGGTTCTAAAAAGTTTGACTTAAATAAATTTTATAATGGACTTCAAATGCAACTTTTAGTTTATTTAGATGCCCTTATAAATAATTCAGAAAATATAATTGAAAATCAAGCTATGCCAGGGGCAATACTTTATTTTAGAATAGATGACCCTATATTAAAGTCTAAGGGAGATTTAACAGAAGAAGAAATAAAAAGTGAGGTTTTAAAAGAGTTAAAATTAGAAGGGCTTTTACTAGATGACGTAAAAGTTGTTAAGGCAATGGATAATACTTTAGAACCTGGAACACACTCTCTTATAATACCTGCAAATATGAAAAAGGCTGGGGATTTAGGAAAAAACAAAGCTTTAATAACTATGGAGCAGTTTGAATTATTAAGGAAGTATGTAAATGAAAAAATGATTGAGATATGCCAAAACATGATAGAAGGTAAAATTGATATAGAACCATGTAAAGAAAATAAAAATATAGTGTGTGATTATTGTAACTACTCACATATATGCCAGTTTGATTCTAGTTTAGAAGACAATAGATACAAAGTTATTCCTAAGAAGAAAGATGAAGACATATGGAAGAGTATAAATGAAAAAGTAGGTGGTGAAGTAAATGAGGACTAAATGGACTGAAGAACAAGAATTAGCTATAAATACTAGAAAATGCAACCTTTTAGTAGCGGCTGCTGCTGGCTCAGGAAAAACTGCTGTATTAGTTGAAAGAATTATAAAAATGATAACAGAGGGTGAAAATCCTGTTGATATAGATAAGTTACTAGTTGTTACATTTACTAATGCTGCTGCCTCTGAAATGAGAGAGAGAATAGGTGATGCGATATCTAAAGCTTTGGAGAAGGATCCTAGTTCTGAAGTGCTTCAAAGACAATTAGCTCTTTTAAATAGAGCTAGTATAACAACTATGCATTCTTTTTGTTTAGAAGTTATAAAAAATAATTTCCACTTAATAGACTTAGACCCAGGGTTTAGAATAGGAGATCAAACAGAATGTGAACTTATAAAGCAAGATATTTTAGCTGACCTTTTTGAGGATATGTATGCTAAGGATGATGAATGCTTTAAAGATTTAGTTGAATCTTATGGTGGAAGTAAAAGTGATGATAATTTAAATAGCATAATATTAAAATTCTATAATTTTATAATGAGTGGTCCTTGGCCAGAGGCTTGGTTAAATGATAAGGTAGAAGAATTTAATATAAATTCTATAGAGGAACTTGAAGGTAAGAAGTGGATAGAGGTTTTAAAGGAAAGTATAATTTTAGATTTAAATAATGCTTATTCAATGCTTACTCAAGCTAGGGATATAGCTGAAATGGGGGGAGGACTTGAGCCTTATTTAGTAAATATATATCCTGAAATAATTCAAGTTGAAGAGCTTAGAATTGCTTTAAATGAAGGAATAGTGAAGTTTTATAATAAGCTTATGGGAGCAAGTTTTGGAAGGCTAAAATCAGTTAGAAAAGCTAGTGTCGATGATGAAAGAGCATTAGAAAAAACTAAAAGTCTTAGAGATGAAAGTAAAAAAATAATAGAAAATTTAAGGGATAATGTTTTTGAAACTTCCTTAGAAGAAGCTGTTTTAGGAATGAAAAAGATGTATCCTTTAATGAAATGTTTAAGTGGTTTAGTAATTGAATTTTCTAATAGATATAGAGATAAAAAAAGAGAAAAGGATATTTTAGATTTTAATGACTTAGAGCATCTTTGTTTAGAAATATTAATAGATAAAGATGAAGAGGGGAATATAAAACCTTCACAGGTTGCCTTAGAATTTAAGGATAAATTTGAAGAAGTTTTAGTTGATGAATATCAAGATAGTAATACAATTCAAGAAACAATTGTAGGAATGGTTTCAAGAAGAGATGTAGAAAATCCTAATGTATTCATGGTTGGAGATGTTAAACAAAGTATATATAAGTTTAGACAGGCAAATCCAGAACTTTTCTTAGAGAAATATATTAATTATAGAGAGTTTGAAGATTCTAATAGAAAAATAATGCTTTATAAAAACTTTAGAAGCAGAGAAGAAATAATAAATGGAGTAAATTATATCTTTAAAACATTAATGAGCAATACTGTAGGAGAGCTTGAATATGATGAAAAAGAGGCTTTAAACCTAGGGGCTTCCTATGGTGAATTAAATGAGGAAAATGTAGAGAAAGAATATATAGATGAAATAGAAAATTTAAAGGTTGCTGGAGATATAGAGCTAAATATATTAAATAAAGCAGGTAACAAGGATTATAGCGATGATGATGAACTAGGAGAAGAGGAAGAAGACTTAGATAGCATACAGTTAGAAGCTAGAATAATTGGCAAAAAAATTAATGAGCTAATGAATCCTGAAGATGGAAGTCACTATATGGTTTTTGATAAGGATTTAGGAAAGTATAGAAAGATTAAATACAAGGATATTGTTATCCTGCTTAGAGCAACTAAAAATTGGTCAGAAACCTTTGTTGATGAGTTAGGAACCTATGGAATACCTGTTTATGCTGACACAGGAACAGGATATTTTCAAACTATTGAAATCAGAACTATATTGGCCTTATTACACATAATAGATAATCCAATGCAAGATATTTATATACTATCTGCCTTACGTTCACCAATATTTTCATTTACATCTGAAGAATTTGCAGATTTAAGATTATTAAATAGAGATAAATACTTCTTTGAAATAATAAAGGAAGTTGTAGATGGAACTTATGATGAAAGTATATCTAAAGATTTAAAAGGAAAGTGTAAGTACTTCTTAGATTATTTAAATAAGTGGAGAGAAAAGGCAGCTTATATGCCAATAGATGAATTTATTTGGTTCTTATATTCTGATACATCATACTATGGGTATGTTGGAACAATGCCAAATGGAGTTCAACGTCAAGCAAATTTAAGAATACTATTCCAAAGAGCAAAGCAATATGAATCAACTAGTTTTAAGGGATTATTTAATTTTATAAACTTCATAAATAAGCTTAAGAAGTCTTCTGGAGATATGGGAAGTGCAAAGATTCTTGGAGAAAATGAGAATGTTGTAAGGATAATGAGTATTCACAAGAGTAAGGGGCTAGAGTTCCCTGTTGTTATATTAGGTGGAACAGGAAAGCAATTTAACAAGATGGACTTAAGAGAAGATATACTACTTCATGAAACCTTAGGTATAGGAACAAATTGTATAGATGTTAAGAAGAGAATAAAGTATGATACTCTTCAAAAGCACGCTATAAAGAAAAAATGTGAATTAGAAGTTTTATCAGAGGAAATGAGAATACTTTATGTTGCCTTTACAAGAGCTAAGGAAAAATTAATTATAACTGGTGCTGTATCAGATTTAGAAAAGTCTTGTGAAAATTGGTGCAAATCTTCAGCTTCTTCAGAGGATAATAGAATAAATCCTGTCAATGTTTTAAAGGGAAAGAGTTATTTAGATTGGATTGGCATGGCTTTAACAAAACATAAAGATGGAGATGCCATAAGAAATATTGGTAATGGAGATATAACTTTAAATTTAGATGATAAATCTAATTGGAGTTTTAAAAGCTTTGATAGAAGTGAGCTTTTAGAAACAAATAATAATAAAAAAGAAAAAAATAATATTGATATTTTTGAAAGTAATAATTGGATTGAATCTAAAAAAGACATAAAAGAAGTTATAGAAATAAGAAATAGACTAGGCTTTAAATATAAATATATAGAGTCTTGTAATACTCCTTCAAATATTTCTGTAACTGAATTAAAGAGAGCTCATCAAGAAGAAGAGTTTATGCAAGAAAGTTATAATATTATTGATAATGAAAGTAATGAAGAAAATAAAAAAGAAAAAATAAAAAGAAAACCAAGATTTATGGAGGAAAGACAGGAAGAATTCTCAGCAGCTAAGAAAGGGACTATAACTCACTTTGTAATGCAACATATTGATTTAGATAAGGTAACTTATATAGATGAAATAAGAGAAGAAGTTCTTAAAATGGTAAAAAAAGAGCTTTTAACAGAAGAAGAAGGAAAAGTGGTAAATGTATTTAAAATACAAAAATTCTTTAAAAGTGATTTAGGTAAGAGAATGTTAAGCTCATATAAATCTGGTAAAAAGGTATATAGAGAACTACCTTTTATAACTGAGATTCCAAGCAGTATTATAGAAAAAAATCTTGATCCTAAAATCTATGGAGAGGAAAAAGTAAGATTACAGGGTATTATAGATGCCTTCTTTGAGGAAGAGGATGGATATGTTCTTTTAGATTATAAAACTGATTATGTTAAAGAGGGAGAGGAAGAAGACTTCATAAATAAATATAAAATTCAAATTAACTTATATAAAGACACATTGAATAAAATTTTAGGGGAAGAAGTTAAGGAAACTTATCTGTATTCCTTCTATCTTGAAAAAGAATTAAAAATATAATAAAACTTACAAACATATTCCGAGAATTACTAGATTTCGCTAAGAATTTATAATTATTACTACGAAGATATTACTAAAGCTTCGAAACTTAAGTGAAAGTCCAAATTTTCAATTTGGATTCTTGAACTTATGCAATCGAACTTTGTGAGATTGTATTCCTAAGAAATTAACAGTCTCAGCTTTTTAACGTAATATCTTCTCCGTAATAATTTAAATTCTAAAGCTTATCTAGATATTCTCTTCATTATGTTTGTAAGTTTTATATTATAAAAAGTTATTTCAATACAAATACTTAATATTTTCTATGTTTAGGATTAAACTTGCTTATGGTGTCAGGCGCCTTAAAGTTAAAGCACCTGTTTTCAAAGTTTTAGAGTAGATAACTTTAATTATATGAATAAAATTGCTTACTAAGGTTTAGTAAGTCTTCCTTATTGTTTAACTCAGGTGTTTGCATTACATTTTCAAGAAGAAAATTTAATATAACACCTATATTTTTTCCAGGTTTAAAATTAAGTTCGGTAATTAAGTCATTTCCTGTTATTGCTAAGTCCTTAATAAATATGGGTTCCTTTGAAGCTAATATATCAGAAACTCTGTTTTTTAATATATCTATACACTCAGTATCATATTCATCCATGTAAGATAAATATGATTTTTGTAAATCTAATAAATCAAAGATATTTTCAGTTCCAACTGAATTTATAAGTAGTTTTAGTTTTTTTCTTGTCATATTACATGAAATATTATTTATATTTTCTACTAAGTTGCAAGTATCATTGATTGTATTATTATCATATTTAAGTTTCTTTAATATAGTTCTGCACTTCTCAACTGCATTTTCAGAATTAAAAACCTTATAGAATAATCCTGCTAATCTTACATGAAGCTTTTTAGGAAGTGAATTTATTAATCCATAAGTATCATGGATATCATCATATAAATCATAGCAATTTATTATTTTTAAATTCTTAAATTCCTTAACTAAAAAGTCAGAAAATCCTAGCTTTCTAAGAAGCATAAGACCTCTATCAGGCTCGTTGCTTAGAATGATTTTAGTAAATTCGCTTTGAATTCTTTCCATGCTTATATTTTTTACTAATTTAAAATTCTTTCTTATAGATTCAGCAGTTAATTTTTCTATTTTAAAGTTTAATTGACAACTAAATCTAATTGCTCTAAGCATTCTTAAGGCATCTTCAGAGAATCGTTTATCAGGATCTCCAACGCATCTTATTAATTTGTTTTTTAGATCCTCTTTTCCATTAAAACAATCCTTAAATCCTAAATATGGGCTATATGCCATTGCATTTATAGTAAAATCTCTTCTTGATAAATCTTCTTCTATATTAGAAACGAACTTTACGTCTTTAGGCTTTCTATTATTTAAATATTCCCCATCTACCCTATAAGTAGTTACTTCATAAGGAGTTTTGTCGATTAAAACTGTTACTGTTCCATGTTTAATACCAGTAGGGATAGTTTTATCAAAAAGCTCTTCTATTTTTTCAGGGAATGCATTGGTTGTAATATCATAATCTTGAGGTTTTTTATTTAATAAAGAATCTCTTACACAACCACCAACTATAAAGGCTTCAAAACCATTAGAGTCAAATTTCTCTAAGATATATTGGACATTGTTAGGTAATTTCATTGAACTGTCACCTCCTAGTAGTTATTTTATCAATTAATATAAAATTTAGCTATAAATAGAGTACTTATTTGTTTACAAAAAATAATAATATGCAATAATTAAAATAGAGATTAAAATGGAAAGAAAGGATAGACTTATGGAAATACCGATAAAAAAAATAGGTGAGTTCGTTAAAGGAGAAAGAGTCGAAGGTTTTTTTCTTTTAAAATCAGTTACTTTAAAAACTACTAATTCTGGTGGGAAAAAATATTTAGATTTAGTTTTAAGTGATAAAACTGGTGATATATTAGGTAAAGTATGGGAGATTAAACCTGAGCATGAAGAGTTAAAAAGCAATACAGTATTTAAAATTAGAGGTACGGTGAATAGTTGGCAGGGAACTTTACAGTTAAAGGTAGAACATGCTAGCAAAGTTACTGAAGAAGATAATATAAACTTAGATGATTTTGTTCAGAGTGCGCCATATACTAGCGATGAAATGTTTAAGACTATAAAAGATACTGTTCATAATATGAATGATATAGATATAAAGAACATTCTAAATAGAGTTTTAGAGCTTAATAAGGATAAACTTATGTACTATCCCGCAGCAAAGTCAAATCATCACTCTATAAAGGGTGGGCTTTTATATCATATAACAACTATGTTAAAGTTAGCTGAGAATATTTGTGGAATATATGATTTCTTAAACAGAGATTTAGTTTATGCAGGGGTAATACTTCATGATATGGCTAAAATCAAAGAGATGTCTTCTAATGAAATGGGAATAGTTGATGAATATACTTTAGAAGGAACTTTACTTGGGCATATTACTCAAGGAATAAAGGAAATTGAGGTAATAGGAAAAGAAGTTAATGCTGATAGTAAGATTATAATGTTACTTCAACATATGGTTTTATCACATCACTATGAGCCTGAATACGGAAGTCCTGTTAAGCCACTTATACCAGAAGCTGAGATGTTACATTATTTAGATGTAATGGATGCTAGAATGTACGATATGAAAAAGGCAATTAAAGAAACTAAGGAAAATGAATTCTCAGAAAGAATTTGGTCTTTAGATAGTAGAAGAATATACAATCACGGAATGTATGAAAAAAATAACTAAAAAACAGCTCGTAATGAGCTGTTTTTTATGTTAGTAAATTATTATTTTTGAACCATTTTGTACATTATCATATAGCCATTTAGAATCTTCAACTGATAATCTTATGCAGCCGTGGGAAGCTGGCACCCCTAAAGTTGGATCTGATATTGTAGTTTTATCAGAATTAAATGGGATTGAGTGAAATAAATAGTTACCCATAAATTGAACATAGTATTTTCCTCCTTGTCCGTATTTAGGTGAGAAAAACCAAGGAGCTCTAGTTTGTACAGTAAATATTCCTACAGGAGTTTCCTTTCCTTCAATACCTGTTGAACAAGTAAATGTCTTATCTAAAGTCCAATTATTTTTTGAGCCTTCATATACATAAGTTTTTTGTTCAGCTATATTCACGAAAACCAAATAATTAGTGTTACTAGTTATATCAAATTGATTTATTGTATCTTCATTTAATTTTTTATAATATTCCATAACAGGAGCAGTTCTAGCTGTGGCTTTATCTATATTTTCTTGACTATAAGCTTCAAGATGCTCCAATCTAAGATTTTCTAATTCATCTCTTTTTTCCTGTAATTTTGGATCATCAGGTAGAGAATTGATTTTAGAATCTAAATACTCTATTCCTTTTGAATATTTTTCATTAGATATATATTCATCTACAGTTTCTAAAATAGGTTCTCTTATTTTATCTAAGCAAGTTTCTTCACATTCTAGTGCTTGAGCTTTACAATCTGAAAGATTATGTACACTTTTAAAGTAGTTTAAAGCTTCTAAATAATTTTCTTCATCTAGCTTAGAAATTCCAATATCAAAGGAGTCCTTTGAATCTTTTATTAGAGGAATTGTGTTTTTAAAATTTAAAACTTCCTCATTAGACGTATTTAATGATAATAGTCCATTTAAATCTTTTATAGTTTCTTCTTGAGATATATCTCCAGAATAATACTCATTTTCTATTTCTGATAGTTTTTCTGTAATTATATCTTCTGATGATTTAATAAAAGTTTTTTTCAATATAATATTTTTTGTTCCATTATTAAAACAATAGGCGGCATCCTCATAATTATTTGATGATAAATCCTCTTTAAATTTGTTTAAATTATTTGAGTATGAGAAAATAAAGTATGAAACAACTATAATTAATAATAAGAATATTGATAAAGAAATTGAAGTTAAAAGTTTTTTATTTTTCATATTTTACCTCGATTAAATTTAGTAATTTAATTTAATTATGGACAATAATACCAACTATAATCATTATAGGATATTTTTACTTGTTAATAAATTACAACTATTGTATTTTTTTTGTGAAACAGTCATAATATTAGTATAAAGTAATAGTTTTAACAAAATATTAACAGTTTTTATGTAAGGCGGTGTTGAGCATGAAGAAAGTTCATGAAAGATTTTTAGAATATGTAAAAGTAGATACTAAATCAGATGAAACAACAAGGGTTACTCCTAGTACAAAAGGTCAATTAGAATTAGGAAAAATCCTTGCAGAGGAATTAAAGAAAATCGGAGTAGATGAAGTAAGAATAAGTGATAAAGGATATGTATATGCTTGTTTAAAGAGTAATTGTGATAAGGATATTCCGAAAATAGGATTTATTTCACATATGGATACTGCACCAGATATGAGTGGAAAAAATGTTAATCCTAAAATTGTTGAAAATTATGATGGTAAAGATATTGAACTTGGAAATGGATATACATTATCACCAAATTTTTCACCAGAACTTCCAATGTATAAAGGTCAAACTTTAATAACTACTGATGGAACTACTCTTTTAGGTGCTGATGATAAGGCAGGAGTAGCAGAAATAGTAACAGCTATTGAATATTTAATAAATCATCCAGAAATAAAACATGGTGATATTAAAATAGGATTTACTCCAGATGAAGAAATTGGAGAAGGAGCAGATCATTTTGATGTTGAAGGCTTTGGAGCAGATTTTGCTTACACACTAGATGGTGGAAGAATAGGTGAATTAGAATATGAAAACTTTAATGCTGCAAGTGCTAAGGTTGAAATAATAGGTAAAAATGTTCACCCAGGAAGTGCTAAAGGAAAAATGATTAACTCTATTTTAGTTGCTCATGAATTTGTTTCTATGCTTCCTTTAGATGAAGTTCCAGAAAAAACAGAAGGATATGAAGGTTTCTCATTCTTATTAGATATACAAGGTGAAGTAGAAAAAACTTCATTATCATTTATAATAAGAGATTTTGATAAAGAAGGATTTAAAAATAGAAAAGAAAGATTTAATGAAATAGCTAAAGAGTTAAATAAAAAATATGGAGAAGGTACTGTTACAGTAACTTTAAAAGATCAATACATGAACATGAAGGAAATGATAGAACCTAGAATGCATATTGTAGAAACTGCTGAAAAAGCAATGAAACTATGTGGAATTGAGCCAATCAAAAAGCCTATAAGAGGAGGTACTGATGGGGCAAGATTATCATTTATGGGACTACCAACACCAAATATATTTACTGGTGGAGAAAACTTCCATGGAAGATATGAATATATATCAATAAATTCAATGGAAAAAGCTGTTGAAGTAATACTGAATATAATAAAAATTTATGCTGAAAAATAAGATTAAATAAAACAAACCTATAAATATATTTAGATAATTAATCAAAATATATTTATAGGTTTTAAATTTTTATTTATTTTAATAATTTATAATAAACTTACTTTATTAAGGTTCTTTTGTATCTCCTAAGAAGAAGACAGCTAATGTTCCTATACCTGTATGAGAACCTATAACTATTCCTATATAATCTATAAGTATGTCTTTTACAGGATATTTTTCTCTAATCATTTCTGCTAAAGTTTCTGCATCTTCAATACAATCACTATGAGCAATAAAAATTGTTTGCTCATTAGGGTTTACAATACGCTTTTCAAGCTCTTGGAATAACATTTTTAAAGATTTTTTTCTTCCTTTAGCCTTAGCAAAGTTATGAAGTTCACCTGCATCATTTACATATAGCATTGGCTTTATACTTAATAAGCTACCAATAGCCGCTGCTGTAGATGAAATTCTTCCCCCTCTTTTTAAATGATCTAAGCTATCTACTGTAAAGTAATGACATAACTTATTTTTGTTTTCTTCTACCCAAGAGTAGATTTCATCTATAGACTTTCCATCCTTTTTCATTTGAGCAGCATAATAAACTAGTAATCCTTGGCCTAAGCATGCAGCTCTAGTATCTACTATCTTTATATCAGCATCAGGATATTTTTCTAATAATTCCTCTCTAGCTATAAGTGAACTATTATATGTTCCACTTAAGGATGATGAAAATGCTAAGTATAAAATAGAAATTCCTTGTTTAACATATTCTTCAAAGGCTTCAACAAATCTAAATGAGTTTATTTGGCTTGTTGATGGCATGATACCTTCTCTTAATTTATTATAGAAAGCTTTTGGAGTTAATTCGCTATCAATATTATCAATATATTCTGTATTATCAATATTACATATAAGTCCTAAATAATTAATATCTAAATCTTTTACCATGCTTTTTGGCAGATCAGCTGCCGAATCAGTAAATATAACAAATTTTTTCAAAATAAATCTTCCTCCTTTTCTTAATAGAGTTATTCTAAATAAGTATAATATTTAATATGAAAAATATCTAGGGTATATAATACAAGAATGATCCATAAATAGTGTATTTAATAATAATTTAAGTTTTGGGAAGAATATGTAATATCTTGATTTATTAATGAATATATGATATTATAAGTCTGTTAATATGCGGTGGTAGCTCAGCTGGATAGAGTAGTCGGCTACGAACCGATTGGTCGGGGGTTCGAATCCTCTTCGCCGCACCATAAGCTTGTAACTTTAAGTTACAAGCTTTTTTTATTTATATGTATATAATTTCAATTTAGAATAAAAAAATTTACTTAGGTGAAAATAATTATAAAATGAGCTTAATTCATCAAGAATTTTAGTCCGATTATCTTATAAATAAGATAAAATAATATGCTAAAGGTGATAATATGAATTATGATTTTATAATTACGATTTTAGATGAACATAATGAATCAAGTATTTTATTAGCTGAAAAGTTAAAGCCTAAAGAGATAATTTATTTATATAAAAAGGATGAAGAATTAAAGGTTTTAAATTCATTGAGACAGTTTTATTTAAATAAATTTCCTAATTGTAATTTTAGTGATGAAAAATTAGGGAAGGATACTATTTCATCCATAGAAGAAATTATAAAGAGAATGAAAAGCAAAAATATAGCTATATGCTTAAATCAAGGGAATAAAAAGGATGTTTTAATAATGTATACCCTAGCATTAAAACATAATATAGATGGATTCTTTCTTGATATACCTAAAGAGGAACTTTTAAAGTTAAATTTAGAAAGTGTACAATGTGAAAAGTGTAATTTCGTAGATTTGGATGTAGAAGACATAATAAACAGTATAGGAGCTTCTATTGTTGTGGATTCAACAGAAATTTCAGAGATAAATATTATAGAGACCATGACTAACTATATAGCTAGTAATTTAGATCTTTGGAAAAAGTATAAAATAAGATTAAGTGATAATTCTGTTTTTATCCATGATGAATCAAATCCTAGAAATATAAAAATAGATAAGGAATTATTGAGCAGAGAAGAAGTTTTGCTTCTTGATAAAATACTTAACTTTTTAGAGGAAAATGGCCAAATAAAAGTAAAAGAATTAGAGCAATGTTTAAAGGTAACATTTCAAAATGAATTTATAAAAGGATTTATTTTTAAAAGTGGAACATGGCTTGAAGTTTTAACAAAAAATATTATTGAGGAAATAAAAAGCATTGATGATATAAAAAGTGGTTTATTATTTCTTTGGAATGATAAGGAATCTAGAATTAAAAATGAGCTAGATGTTGTTGCCATAAAGGACTCAGTGCTTATTTGTGTTTCTTGTAAGGATTCAAAAAAATATGATGAAGTTGCCTTAAATGAATTAAATGTTTATTCTGAGCAATTAGGAGGAGAGAATGTAATAAAAATATTAGTAGCAACACAACCTCCAATTAAATCATCTATTTCAAAAAGGGCTAAAGAGATGGGAATAAACTTAGTTGTTTTTGATGGCAATAAAAAAGCATTTAAAGAAGAATTAGAAAAAATAATAAAATAAAATTTTTTATATAGGATAAATAAAGAAAATAGGGAGAAAATAAATTTAAATTCTCCTATAATCTTATTTTATAAAAAAGGAGCTTAATTATTTTAATAATTAAGCTCCTTTTTAACTATTTATGACCAATAGTTTCACCCATATTAACTTTAGTTTCAAAACCTAATTTAGTTTGTTCAACTATATCACTATCTATTTTTATAGTATCTTTCTTAAAGAATAAGATAGTAGTTGAACCACCAAACTTAAAGTATCCTTTTTCCTCTCCTTTTTTTACTCTCTTTTCAGGAGAATATGTTTGAAGTATTGTACCAACACAAGTAGCACCAACTTCTACATGAAGAATTTTACCAAAATTATCAGAGTTAAAAATAGACCATTCTCTTTTGTTCTTGCAGAAAAGTTCAGATACATTATTAAGAGCTATAGGATTAACTGAATAATAAAAACCTGAAATTTTCTTGCTTTCACTACAAGTTCCACTATCTACGAAGTGAAATCTATGATAGTCAGTTGGGCATAATCTTAGTATAAGACAAGTTCCACCTTCAAATTCTTCAGCTACTTTAGGATCATCTATTAATTCTTTTAAAGAATATGTATATCCTTTTATCTGAACAACTTTATCAAGATCTATATTTTCAAATGCAGATAATCTGCCATCTCCAGGAGAAATTAAAATATTCTCACTATAATCAATAGGTCTAGCTTCAGGAGTTAAGGTCCTTGCAAAGAAATCATTAAAGTTTTCAAATTCATCTATATTTTTATTGCAAAGAGACATATCAATATTAAACTCATCAATAAAGGCTTTAATTTTTTTCTTACTTAAAGGAGAGTCACAAAAATTTCCGTAAAGTTTTGAGAACATCTTCTTTTTAATAAATAATTCTAAGAAGCTTTTTCCTATAGGAGATGCATAAGACCAATTTATATATTTAAGACCAGCTACTTGCTCAACATCATAAGCTTTTGTTTTCCTGTTATAAATTTTTATCATAAATTATAATCTCCCTTTAAAAATTATGTTAAATACATATATTATATTATTATATATATAAATTCAACTTGTAAACAAGAAATTACAAATTTATATTATTGATTAAATAAAATAAGTGGTATATGATTAAATTGTTTTAAGAATAAGTGTTGGAGTTGGTAGTATGAATAGAACTAAGAAAGCTATTTTTGAAGCAGCTATAAACGTTTTTGCTACTTCAGGTTATAATGGATCAACTGTAGATGAAATTGCATCTAAAGCTAATGTTGCTAAGGGAACACTTTATTATAATTTTAAAAGTAAAGAGGAAATTTTTAATTTTGTAATTAGTAAAGGCTTAGAAATTTGGCATGAAAAATTAACTGATATAGAAAATTTAGAAGATGAGCCTATAGAAAAATTAAAAAAACTTTTTAAAATGCAATTTGAATTATTATATGAAAATAGAGCATTTTTTAAAATGGTAATGAGTCAGCTTTGGGGAAAAGAAACTAGGCAGGATGAACTAAGAAATAAAATAACTGAGTATATTGAAGGAATAGAGAGAATATTAAAAGAAGCTATTTCCAAAAAACAAATAAGAGAGTGTGATATTTCCTTACTAGCTCACAGTTTATTTGGAAGTCTTATATCAACATCCCTATATGAATTAAGTAGAGATATAGAGTTTAATGTTAATAAAGTTATAGATGAGATTACAATTAACATCTTAGATGGTATAGTGATAAAATAAGATTTGTTGACATATATTAGTTAAAGAGTTAAAATTATTATAAAATTCAAATAAGTCTCCATAGTTCAATGGATAGAACAATCCCCTCCTAAGGGATAAATGTAGGTTCGATTCCTACTGGGGATACCATGGTTTTAACTGTGAAGGAAAAACTCCATATTTATATGGAGTTTTTTAAATATTATTATTTAATATGAAATTTTTGTATAATATAATAATTATATAGGAAAATAAAAAAAAGAAGAAAAATATATAGAATAATAGGAGGGGTTTATTTGGACCCATAATATAGAATAATAGGAGGGGTTTATTTGGACCCATATACGTTTCAAATTGTGCTTCTTATTATCTTGATAATTTTATCAGGATTTTTTTCAGCCTCAGAAACAGCTTTAATGGCTTTAAGCAGAATAAGAGTAAGGCATATGGTTGATGAAGAGATAAAAGGAGCTAAGTTATTAGAAAAATTATTAGAAGACCCTAATAAATTATTAGGTGGAATCTTAATAGGAAATAATATAGTTAATATAGGTGCATCATCATTAGCATCAACACTTGCTTTTAGAATATTTGGTGATGGTGGAGTTGCCTTAGCTACTGGAGTTATGACAATATTAGTATTAATCTTTGGAGAAATAACACCTAAATCCTTAGCTAAGCAAAATGCAGAGAAGGTTTCTTTAGCCGTAGCTCCTATAATAAATATAGTGGTTACAGTTTTCAAACCTCTTGTTTGGTTATTTTCTTCAGTATCATCCCTAATAGTAAGATTATTAGGTGGAGATTTAAATAAAAGTGAGCCATTTATAACAGAGGAAGAATTAAAAACAATGGTTGATGTAAGTGAAGAAGAGGGAGTTCTTGAAGTTGAAGAAAAAGAAATGATATTCAATGTTTTTGAATTTGGAGATCTTCAAGTAAAAGATATAATGGTTCAAAGGGTAAATGTCATTGCAGTGAATGTTACAGCTACCTATGAAGAAGTATTAAAAGTAATAAAAGAACAACAATTTTCAAGAATACCAGTTTATAATGAATCAATAGATGATATTGTTGGTATTTTAAATGTTAAAGATTTAATTCTTTTAGATAGTGATGAGGAAAATTTCAATGTAACAGAATACATGAGAGAACCTTTTAGAACCTTTGAATTTAAAAAGATAACAGAACTATTTGCAGAGATGAAAACAACTAGAAATCACATAGCAGTAGTGTTAGATGAATATGGCGGAACAGTGGGGATTGTTACTATTGAGGACTTAATAGAAGAAATCGTAGGAGATATTGAAGATGAATACGATGAGAGAGATAAAGATATAGAAGTTATCAAAGAAAATGAGTTCGTAGTAGATGGTAGCACAAGACTTTCTGACTTAAGCGATATGATAGGGTTTGAAATAGAATCTGAGGAATTTGATTCTATTGGAGGATATGTAATAGGTTATTTAGGAAGAATGCCTAAGGTTGGAGAGGAAATTAAAACTAATGACTTTAGAGTTATTGTTGAAGAATTAGATAGAAATAGGGTAAAAAAGGTTAGAGTTTACACATATAAACGAGAAAAAGAGGAGAGTTAAGGGTGCTTAGTTTAGCTTTGGAAGAGGCAGAAAAAGCAAGAGAAAAGGGAGAAGTTCCTGTAGGAGCTGTAATAGTAAAGGATGGAGAAATAATTGCAAGGGCTCATAATTTAAAGGAGACCTTAAAAGATCCAACAGCTCATGCAGAAATTCTTGCCATAAGAGAAGCTTGTAATAAACTAAATAATTGGAGACTTAATGGTTGCGAGATGTATGTTACTTTAGAGCCTTGTCCTATGTGTGCTGGAGCTATTCTCCAAAGTAGACTTTCAAAAATTTATATTGGTACCTTTGATGATACAACAGGAGCGGCTGGTTCTGTAGTTAATATTCTTCAAAATCATAATCTAAATTATTTTCTTGAAGTAGTTTGGGAGAATGATGAAAAATGTAGTAAAATATTAACAAAATTTTTCAAAGATAGACGAGGGTAAGTAATGATTTACTTACCCTTTTTATGTTATACTGAGAATACAAATATTGGTGGGGGTGCATTATGAGCAAATTAGATATGATGGTAGGATATGAAATGAATTTCTATGAAAAGAAATTTGAAGAAAACATAAAGAAATTATCTTACTATATGCATAGATGTTTTAATGAAACTATAGGAGAAAAAGTGGCAGGAATAGCTATAGAAGAAAATCTTTTATATGCTTGGTCATATTACTTCGTTACAATAGCTGATGAAGATCCTAAAATGGGTGACAGAATAATGATGGGGCTTATAAATCACTTTAATACATTATTAGAAGATGAAAATGTAAGAATAAATGGTAAAGAAGGGGCAAAATTAATGATAGATCCTTCTTTCTGTAGAGTATGGTTTGGTACAAGTTTAAATGTTATGTTAGTTAAAAAATATGGTGAAGAGGACTATAAAGAAGTTTTCAATTATATAAAAGATAACTACTTACAAAAAGAATGTAAAATAAGATCACTAAAGGTTTCATAATATTTTTAATCAGTAGGTAAAGCTTTACTTACTGATTTTTCTTTATGTGCTATAATTAATAAAAATTTATGATGTTTTTATATGATTTTATCTAAAAAAATTAGTGTGAAAGAAGTGTTTTTATGAAAATAAATAAAAGATATTTAGCTATCTTTTTAATCTTATTAATTATTGAGGTTTTTATTGCACTATTTGTACATGATAATTTTATTAGACCTTATATAGGTGATGTTTTAGTTGTAATAGTTATATACACATTTATAAGAGGAATAATTGGAAGAAAAATAAAAAATTTACCCATATATATTTTTTTATTTGGTGTTTTAGTTGAGGTTTTACAATACTTTAGAATAGTTGAGTTATTACATCTTCAAAATAGTAGATTTTTTACAATACTCATAGGTACATCCTTTGATGTAAAAGATATTATATGCTATTTTGTAGGAACTTTAATTTTAATCTTTTGGGAAGTTATCAATAAAGAGTAATGATTTTTAGTGAGCTCAAGTTTTGGGCTCACTTTTTTTACATAAATAAGAATAGGATAGCATATTATTTATAGAGAATATTATGTAATAGTATTAGGAGGATCCTATTGTGAAGGAAGACCAATTTAACATAGAAACTTTAATAGTAGCAATATTAGTAATGTTAACAATAATAAACATAGATGTGGTTCATGTAACAGAGGCGCAGAGCGTAAAAATAGAAATAGAAACTGAAGAGGATATACCAATAGTTTCAGATGTTTTTATAACAGTAGATGATGCTAAAAAATGGGCACAAGAAAAAGGAGCCACTAAGGAATTTGTTGAACTTGCTGATTTATATTGGGAATATTCAGATGAACATGGGGATGTTAATCCAGCTTTAGCGTATGTACAAGCAGCTAAGGAAACTACCTATGGTAATTTTGGAGGAGTATTAGATGCTTCATATCATAATCCATGTGGGTTAAAAACAAATAAGGGTGGGAGCGATAAAGACCCTAAAGCTCATATGAAATTTAAAAGTTGGAATGAGGGAGTAAAGGCTCATTTGGATCATTTAGCATTATATGCAGGGGCAGAAGGATATCCAAAGGCTGAAACAAAGGATCCTAGACACTTTGCTTCAATATTTGGGAAAGCTAATTCAGTAATTGATTTAAGCAAAAATTGGGCACCAAGCCCTACCTATGGAGAAGAAATTCTTGGAATGTACAATGAGATGATGGAAGGGGCAGGAAATAAAGATATAGAGGTAATGAATATATTTTAAGTTAGGAAAATTATATAGAAATTTAGGTATAAAAATTGGGATATAAAAAGCTTATAAACAAAAGCTTTTATATCCCATTAATTTATATAATTAAATTTTAAGTTCCACAATATGTTACATAAGGAGTGTCACTTTTCTCAGGTAACTTAGTGTACTTTTCTAAATCTTTAGAATAACTATAAGGATTCTTTAGTGCTTCTAATAGATTATCCATAAAAGTAAAATCACCTTTTTCAGCATTTTTAAGAGCTTCTTCAACTAAGTGATTTCTAGGAATTATATAAGGATTATTATTCATCATTAAATTCCTTACTTCTTCATTTGGTCTATTTTCTTCTTTTAATCTATTTTGCCAAAGAGCATACCAAGTTTTGAATTCATCACTACTAAATACTTTTTCATCTTCAAATTTATTAAGAGTTAAAGATACAAAGGTATTAGTAAAATCTGCTTCATATTTTTGCATTGTGCTTAAAAGCCCTTCAATTAGCAATTCATCATTTTCTTTTTCTATGAAAAGACCAAGTTTAGCTCTCATTTTATTGAACCAATATTTTTTATATAGTTTAGAAAAGTTTGATATAGACTTTTTAGCAATATTAACAGCCTCATCTAGTTTAGGGTTTAGAAGAGGAAGTAGTGCTTCTGAGAATCTAGCTAAGTTCCATAAGGCCATATTAGGTTGATTTCCATAGGCATATCTACCAGCATAATCAATAGAACTAAATACTGTGTTTGTATCATAAGTATCCATAAATGCACATGGTCCATAATCTATAGTTTCTCCTGAGATTACCATATTATCAGTGTTCATAACCCCATGAATGAATCCAACACTTTGCCACTTAACTATAAGTTCAGCTTGACGATTTATTACCTCTTCAAGAAATAAAATATATTTATTTTCACTCTTAGCTATATTAGGAAAGTGTCTTTTAATAGTATAGTCAGCAAGACTTTTAAGATCTTCTAAAGTTCCCCATTGAGCTGCATAAGCAAAAGTTCCAACTCTAATGTGACTAGAAGCTATTCTTGTTAATATAGCACCTTGTTCAAATCTTTCTCTTAAAACTTCCTCACCAGTATTTACTACAGCAAGGCTTCTAGTTGTAGGAATTCCAAGACCATGCATACCTTCACTTATTATATATTCTCTAAGCATAGGTGCAAGGGCAGCCTTTCCATCTCCACCTCTTGAATAGATTGTTCTACCAGACCCTTTTAATTGAACATCATATCTTTTACTATCTTTAGTTACATGTTCTCCTAATAAGAGTGCTCTACCATCTCCTAGCATTGTAAAATGACCAAATTGGTGCCCAGCATAAGCCTGTGCAATTGGTACAATTCCTGGGAAGGTTTCATTTCCTGCAAATATATTAAGTCCAAAATCGCTGTTTAAAACTTCTTCATTAAGCCCAAGTTCTTCAGCAAGAGAAGTATTAAACTTAATAAGTTTAGGATTTTTTGAACCCTTTGGATTTTGTTCACTAAAGAATATATTTGGAAGAGTTAAATAAGTGTTTTCTAAGTTAAAACCTGTTTTTGATTGAAAATTTTTATTATCCATATTAAAATCCTTTGCCTTATAATTTATTTCAAATTTTATTCCATCCCTTATATTATGTGTAAAAATTCTTATTAAATTAAAAAAACAAGATTTAACTTATTATAGCACTAATAATTGTAAATTTTCATATTAAAAATAAGTTTAACAATTTAGAGTGGGTAAGGTTAGATATGTTTAATTGAAATTTGAATTGTATTCAAAAATATTTTAAAAAATATTCAAAAATTTAGTGAGCTTATGGTAATTATATGGTATAATTTCAGTGCAAGTGTTAATCGTTATCAAAAAAGGGGAGATTAATACTTGAAAAAAATTAACGGGGGATATAAAAAATGAAAAGAAAGATTTGTAAGGCGCTTATTTGTGCCGCGCTAGCAACTAGCCTATGGGCTGGGGCATCAACTAAAGTCTACGCTTGGGATGGAAAGATTGATGGAACAGGAACTCATGCTATGATTGTAACTCAAGGGATTTCAATCTTAGAAAATGATCTGTCCAAAAATGAACCAGAAAGTGTAAGAAAAAACTTAGAGATTTTAAAAGAGAACATGCATGAGCTTCAATTAGGTTCTACTTATCCAGATTATGATAAGAATGCATATGATCTATATCAAGATCATTTCTGGGATCCTGATACAGATAATAATTTCTCAAAGGATAATAGTTGGTATTTAGCTTATTCTATACCTGACACAGGGGAATCACAAATAAGAAAATTTTCAGCATTAGCTAGATATGAATGGCAAAGAGGAAACTATAAACAAGCTACATTCTATCTTGGAGAGGCTATGCACTATTTTGGAGATATAGATACTCCATATCATCCTGCTAATGTTACTGCCGTTGATAGCGCAGGACATGTTAAGTTTGAGACTTTTGCAGAGGAAAGAAAAGAACAGTATAAAATAAACACAGCAGGTTGCAAAACTAATGAGGCTTTTTATACTGATATCTTAAAAAACAAAGATTTTAATGCATGGTCAAAAGAATATGCAAGAGGTTTTGCTAAAACAGGAAAATCAATATACTATAGTCATGCTAGCATGAGTCATAGTTGGGATGATTGGGATTATGCAGCAAAGGTAACTTTAGCTAACTCTCAAAAAGGAACAGCAGGATATATTTATAGATTCTTACACGATGTATCAGAGGGTAATGATCCATCAGTTGGAAAGAATGTAAAAGAACTAGTAGCTTACATATCAACTAGTGGTGAAAAAGATGCTGGAACAGATGACTACATGTATTTTGGAATCAAAACAAAGGATGGAAAAACTCAAGAATGGGAAATGGACAACCCAGGAAATGATTTTATGACTGGAAGTAAAGACACTTATACTTTCAAATTAAAAGATGAAAATCTAAAAATTGATGATATACAAAATATGTGGATTAGAAAAAGAAAATATACAGCATTCCCAGATGCTTATAAGCCAGAAAACATAAAGATAATAGCAAATGGAAAAGTTGTAGTAGACAAAGATATAAATGAGTGGATTTCAGGAAATTCAACTTATAATATAAAATAATAAAAGTAAAAAAATAATTATTGGTTTTGGTGGTATTTACAAAATAAAAGCTTAGGAAAGATAAAGTCTTTCTTAAGCTTTTATTTTACTTATTTTTAGAGATTTAGGGATTATTACTTTAAGTAATAATCCTTTTGTTTTAAGAATATAATCAATAAGAATATGGTTTCTATATTAGGAGGATTAAATGAAAGTAGATATAATTTCAGGATTCCTAGGAGCTGGTAAAACTACTTTAATAAAAAAGCTTTTAGATACCTTAGTAAAGGATGAAAAGGTAGCTATTGTGGAAAATGAATATGGAGAAGTTGGAATTGATGGAGATTTACTTAAAGATAGAAGAATTGAAGTAAAAGAAATTAATTCTGGGTGTATATGTTGCACCATAAAGGGAGACTTTAAACAAAATATCTTAGACATAATATCAAATTACAGACCAGATAGAATCATAATTGAACCTTCAGGAGTAGCTAATTTTTCTCAAGTTCTTGAATCTATAAAAGAAGCTCATATAGAGGGCTTAAGAATAAATATGAAAATAACCATGGTTGATGCTCAAAATGTTCATATGTATATGAAAAACTTTGGAGATTTTTATAGAAGTCAATTAGTAAATGCAAACACAATAATATTAACTAGGGTAGAAAAACTTTCTGATAATGAAATTACTCATGTTTGTAATGAAATAAAAACAATAAACAATAAAGCTAACATTATAACCACTGAGTTAAGTAAGTTAAGCCCAGAAAGAATAATTCAAGTTTCAGAGAAAAAAGTTGAAAATTTAATAGAGAATATAAATATTAAAAAGCCTAAAAGAATAGGTTTAAGAAGAGTTTCTGCACCTGAGTTTTTTGAAAATTGGGGAGTGGAGACACCAAAAACCTTTGAATATTCTGAGTTAGTAAAAATTTTAAATGAATTTCAAAACAACAAGCATGGTGAGGTTTTAAGGGCAAAGGGGATAATAAAATCTAAAGATAATAAGTGGTTTAAATTTGATTTTGTACCAAATGATATTTCTATTGTTAATTATAAAAGTGATTATACAGGTAGAGTTTGTGTTATAGGAAGAAATTTAAATAAAGATAGTATAGATAAGTTATTTTCTTAAAAATAAGGGAGAGGATTATGTGAAAAAATGTTCAGTTGATTTAATAACAGGTTTTTTATCATCAGGAAAAACATCCTTCATAAATCACATTTTAGATGATTTTTCTAAGGAGGAGGTTTTAGTAATACAATGTGAGCGTGGGCAGGAAGAATTAATAAATTGTAGGAAAAATATTAATGTAAAAAAGTTTTATAGCATGGATGAATTAAAGGAAGAGGATTTAATAAGAAGCATAAAGTTTTATGCGCCTAAGAGAGTTTTTATTGAGTGTAATGGGGTTAGTGAAACTAAAAAGTTTATAGATAAAGTTACAAATAGTAAGCTTAAGGAATATTTAAAGATTGGGATTATAGTTAATTTAATTGATATGACAACTTTTAATATGTTTTTAAAGAACATACCTTCAATGATAATACCGAACATATCACTAAGCAATCTTATTGTTTTAAATAAATGTAATGAAATAAGTGAAAATGCTTTAAAAGAATATAAAGATATGATAGAAAGATTTAATCATAATGCCCATATAGTTAATTGCATAGGTAAGGAAGGAACTAATATGAACTTTAACAAAGAAAGACTTATAAACAGGATGATGGGATAAATATGGAGCTTTTAAATAAATTTTCTATAGTCTTTTCTAGTATAGTAATAGAAGCACTGCCTTTTATACTTATAGGGGCAGTGCTAGCTTCCTTTATGCAAGTTTATATTTCAAATAATATTTTTAATAAAATTATATCTAAAAATAAATTATTAGGATCAATTCAAGCTGGGATAATAGGAGTTTTTTTACCTGTTTGTGAATGTGCCACAGTGCCTATAACAAAGGGATTATTAAATAAAAAGGTACCTTTAAATGTGGCCATAACTTACATGTTGGCGGCTCCTATAGTTAATCCACTGGTTATATTATCAACATATTATGCTTTTGATGGAAACATAAAGGTAGTATTGTTGAGAGTGGGCGTAGGCTTTTCAATAGCTGTCATAGCTGGGCTACTTATGCTTTGTTTAAGTGGAGAAAATAATATTTTCATAGATAATGGTGAGGGAGAATTACAAGGAAAATGTCTTTGTGGATGTTCAGAAATAGATGATAATTCTAGTAAACTTATAAGGCTTTTAAAGCATACATCCTTAGAGTTTTATGAAATAGGAAAATATTTTATAGTTGGAGCAACTTTAGCTGCCATATTTCCTTTGTACCAAGGGATATTATTTTTTATTTTGAAAATAGTGCAGTTTTATCAATAATAATCCTTATGGCTTTTTCATTCTTAATTTCCTTGTGTTCAGAGGCAGATGCCTTTGTTGCTAGTACCTTTATGAATAGATTTTCTTTAGGATCAATAACTGGATTTTTGATTATAGGTCCTATGATAGATTTAAAAAATACAATAATGTTATTTTCTATATTTAAAAAATCCTTTGTAATTAAACTTTTATTTGTAGTCTTTTCACTTTGCTTCATAGCTTCAGCTTTGATATTTTAAGGAGGAACCTTTATGAGAAAATTTAATTTTAGTGAATTCATATGGTTTCTTATATTATTTTGCTTTGAATATTTAATAATAAAAATGTTTATGAGTGAAAAGATTTTTTTGATTATATCAAGAGATATGAAGGCATATGTAATTTTGGCCATAATATTATTATTTTTGATTTTAGTTATACAATTTTTCAATATTTTTAAAACCTCAACTAGAAGGAGTTTTAAGGGTGGATATTTAATTTTTATTTTTGCTTTAGTTATTTTAAATATAGCCAATGGATTAAATATTAATCAGGTCTCCTTAAACTTAAAAGGGGTTAAGTTATATCATGATAGACATAAAGAGAGTGAACATAATCACCTGCACTCTAATGAAAAATTAAATAGTAATGAAGCTTTAGTATTTACAGAGAAAAATTTTCATAGTTCCTTAGAAGAATTAATACTTCATCTAGAAGATTTTGTAGGAAAAGAAATTTCTATAGAAGGGCTTTTATATGTTAGTGAATTATATGAAAAAGAAGAATTTGCAATTACTCAAATAGATATGACTTGCTGCATAGCTGATTCAGTGTACTTAGGAGTATTATGCAAGGGCGATTTGCCAGATTTAAAAAATGGAAGTGAAATAAAAGTTAAGGGATTAGTTGAATCTAAAAAGATTAAAAATAGTGCAGGAGAAGAAATTGAAATTCCATTTATAAATGTATTTTACACAGATACATTACAGTAAATTTAATCAATAAAAAATTAAAGAGACTTTTCAATAAATTATCTTATGTATGAATATATCAATAAAAATTAATACTAGCTTAAAACAGGATTCTAAATATAAAACTAAATAGATAAGATAGAAGCTTAATAATAAGACTGTTATATTACATATTTTATTATTAAGTTTTTTTATAATATTTTATTTAAATGAGAATGATACATATTTACTTAACAATTTTCCTGTAGTATTATTATAAAAAATTAAAAGGAATGGGAGAGGTTAGATGAATCCAGTAGCATTTTCAATTGGTAGTTTTGAAGTAAGGTGGTATGGCATAATCATAGCATTAGGAATTTTAATTGCAATGACCTTGGTAAGTATTAACGCAAAGAAAAAGAATTTAAACTTTGATGTTATCTTAGATTTATTTTTATGGTGCTTTCCTTTTGCTATTATAGGGGCTAGAGCATATTACGTGCTTTTTGAGCTTGAAAATTATCATAGCTTTTGGGATATGATAAACATAAGACAAGGTGGATTAGCGATTCATGGAGGAATAATAGGAGCTTTCTTAACTGCATTTATTTATTGTAAGGTTAAAAAAGTAGATTTTTTAGCCTATGCAGATATTGTGGCTCCAGCTTTTATATTAGCTCAAGGAATAGGTAGATGGGGGAATTTTTTTAACCAAGAGGCTCATGGTGGACAAGTAACTAGTGAGTTTATTAGTAAATTTCCTGAGTTTATTCAAAGGGGTATGTACATAAATGGAGCATATTATCATCCTACATTCTTATATGAAAGTATATGGGATATATTTGTGGCCATTTTATTGATGATAATTTTATATAATATTACAGATAGATATAAGGGAGTAGTTATTTCTGCTTATATATCTTTATATTCTCTAGGAAGATTCTTTATTGAAGGGCTAAGAACAGATAGTTTATATTTTATGAATATTAGAGTTGCTCAATTAGTTAGCTTACTAGGAATTATTATTGGAATTGTGGCAATAATAATTATTGTTTCAAGAGGAAAGAAAAAGAGAAAAGGTATATTTATAAATTAGATTTATATGGAGCTGTATCAATTTTATTTAGAAGATATTATTTTAAATTTTCTTTTTAAGCTTTGATATAGCTCATTTTTAAGTGATTATATTAAAATAAATATAGGATAAAAGTATTGTTTAAATTAAAATTTCTAATTTATACTAATTTTATTCATATAAGTATAATAATTATAATTAAATTTTCAGTATTGAATTGGTTAGACTTATATGTTAGAATGAAAAAGTATTACAAATTAATATTTATTATGGAGAGATGTCCGAGTGGTCGAAGGAGCACGCCTGGAACGCGTGTGTAGGGGAAACTCTACCGAGGGTTCAAATCCCTCTCTCTCCGCCATGCCGTGCTAGATGGGGAGTTAGCGGTGCCCTGTAACCTGCAATCCGCTACAGCAGGATCGAAGTCCTCATAGAGGCTCTAACTTGTGGAGTCTGCCCTATGTAAGTGGTGTTGAGAGTTGGGCCCCACGCAATGGAAACCTGTGAACCTCGTCAGGTCCGGAAGGAAGCAGCGATAAGCAGTCATTTTCATGTGCCGTGGATACGTCTGGCTTGAGCTAACTGCATAGGTAACGTTCATAAGTTATTGTCGAAGTGAGGTGCACGGTTTTATTATGTAATTAAACTTTTAACAGAGTATGTTAAAAGTTTTTTTTATTTTGTAAAATTATGTTTTCTATATGTTCACGAAACATTAATAAAATTTTTATACTTGTTGGTATAATTATATAGACATACTTATGACAAAAATGTAATTTTACGGAGGAAGTTATGGGAAGAAAACTTTTGGTAGGAATTCTATGGGTAACTTTATCGCTTTTCGTTCTTGGATGTAGTACAAGCGGTGAAAAAAATACAATCAATATTCCTATAGAAAAGAGTAGGGAAGAAGAAAAAAGTAAAGACGAAGAAGAGTACATAGATAAAATTTCATCAACTATTGTTAATATGAGCGTAGATGGTTCTATAAAAAATATGAGAACAGTATCTGAAACTGGTAAATTAAATAATACTATGATTGAACAGTTAGAAAGATCAAATAATTTTTTTAAATGTTTAATAGAGGACCTTAAAGGGGTAAAGGTTCCAGAAAAATTTGCTTCATATAATGATGATATAATAAATAATTTAAATAAGGCTAAAACTTCTTTAGAGGCTATGAAGAATTCTCATGATGAAGAAACTATAAAAAGTAATGCAAAGATTTTTGTAGAAAGTAATAAGGAAGTATCTAACTTAGTAGATAAAATATTAGTTTACTATGCTGGATGCTAAACTAATAATATTAAATTGCCATAAATAAGTTAATATTTAAAAGCTATTTTATGTTATTCATAGGTTTTTCAAAGTTTTTTTAATATTATATCATTAATTTCTATTGACTTTTTATGGTTTAACAATTAAAATTCTATTAAGATAATAAATTGAAATTTGGAGAGTATTGAGTATGAAAAATTTAAACTTAACTAGAGCTTCAAAATTAAATACCTTTTACTTTAGCTATTATAGTTAAGTTTGCGTTTATGATATATAAAAGATTCATAGATGCAAACTAGGTTTGTATCTATGATGGCTAAGTTTAAAATGCATGTAGAGCCACATAGATAAACACTATGTGGCTTTTTATTTAAGGCACTAAGGCCACATAGTTTTACACTATGTGGCTTTTTTATATGAAAAATATAAATTAATTAGATTGGGGTTGTAAAAAATGAACAAAAAGAAAGATATATTAGTAATAGGATTTGCCTTATTCTCTATATTCTTTGGGGCTGGAAACCTAATATTTCCTCCATACATAGGATTAACATCAGGAGGTGAATGGTTAATTAGTTTTTTAGGATTTATAATATCAGACGTAGGAATAATATTTTTATCAATAGTTGCAGTTTCTAAGGCTGGATCTTTCCAAGGAGTTGTTGGAAGAGCAGGTAAAAAATTTGGTATTACCTTAGAAATTTTAATGATGCTATGCTTAGGACCTATATTAGTAGTGCCAAGGACTACGGCAACAACATTTGAAATGAGTATTTCTCCACTTTTAGGAAATGTAAATCCATATGTATTTTCAGTAATATTCTTTTTAATAGTTTTTGTGCTAACAATAAAGCCTAATAAGGTTATGGATATAATCGGAAAGGTTCTAACACCATTATTACTTATATCATTAGCAGTATTAATAATAAAGGGAATTATAAATCCTATTGGAGACTTAGAAAATGTTAATTCAGGTAAGTTATTTATGACTGGGATTACTCAAGGATATCAAACAATGGATGCTTTAGGAACTGGAGGAATTGTGGCACTTGTTATGGCTTCATTTGCAAGTAAAGGCTATAAGGACAAAAAAGAAAATAGAATGCTTACAATAAAATCTGCCTTAATTGCATGTATTGGACTAGCTATTGTTTATGGAGGATTAACATTTTTAGGGGCTACATCTTCAACTTTATATGATAGCAGTATTTCACAAACAACATTACTTATGAATATAACTAATGCAATTTTAGGGTCAACAGGTACTATTATGTTAGCAATAGTAATAGGACTTGCTTGTCTTACAACGGCTGTAGGATTAACTTCTGTTACGGCTAAATACTTTGAAGATGTATCTAACAAAAAATTAAAATACAAATATATAGTAATAGCAATATGTGTATTTAGTGCATTATCTTCTAATTTAGGAGTAGATAAAATAATAGAAATTGCAGTACCTATATTAAGCTTAATTTATCCAGTTTCTATATTATTAGTAGTAATGAGTATATTTGAAAAATTCGTTCCAAATAATGTAGTGGTAAAGGGAGCTACTTATGCAACTCTTTTAATAAGCTTACTTACTGTAATTGATAGCTTAGGAATAAAATTTGAATTTGTTCATAAGTTACCTCTTGCAAACCTAGGATTTAACTGGGTTGTTCCAGCTATAGTTGGAGGATTAATAGCAGGGTTAGTATTTAGAAAAAGAGAAGTTGTATCTTTAGAAGAATCATATTAAATAATTAAATAAAAAGTTATAAAAAAAGTAAAACTCCATTAAGTAGATATTTCATATGTCTACTTAAATAGGAGTTTTTACTTTTTATTAAGTCATTAGGAATAAGCATTATAATAACCTCTAAATAAATTATAGCTAAGGATATATTGAAGATTATATCTTTTTATAGTTAAAAAACTTAAACTTATTATCATTCTCTTCATAAATAGAACTTTCATAAGTTTTTATCCATTTAGAATAATCTACTTTAGGGAAATAAGTATCTCCTTTATATTCCTTTAAAACTTCAGTTATATATAATTTTGAAGTATATTTTAAAAGCTCAGAATATATTTTTCCACCACCTATTACAAATATTTCTTCCTTACTATCTTTATATTCTTCAATAAGCTTATTTAAATCATTATAAATAATTATGTCCTTATGATTATAAGAAAAATCTTTCTTTGTAGTTAAAACTAAATGAGTTCTTCCAGGTAAAACAAAAGGAAGAGATTCAAAGGTTTTTCTTCCCATTAATATTTTTTTTCCCATAGTAAGTTCTTTAAATCTTTTTAGATCAGATGGAATATTCCAAGGCATTTTGTTATTAACTCCAATGATATTATTAATACTTTTGGCAACAATTATAGAAAACATATAAAAAATCCTTTCAAGGTTAACATAAAAATATTATTAAGATAATTATATATTTATTTTTAAAAAAGAAAATATTAATCATGATATAATGGTTTAACTAAGAAAAATATAAAATAAGTGTGATAGGTATTATGGCTTGTTTTGATGTATAATAATTATATGTTAATACAGGCTTAGAGAGGTGAATAATTTGGCATATAAAGCTTTGTATAGAGAGTGGAGACCACAAACTTTTAATGATGTTGTAGGTCAAGAACATATAACCACTACATTAAAAAATCAGATAATAAATGAAAGAACAGCTCATGCATATTTATTTTGTGGTACTAGAGGAACTGGTAAAACCTCTACAGCTAAGGTAATGGCTAAGGCTTTAAACTGTTTAGATTTAAAAGACGGAGAGCCTTGTAATCAGTGTGAGATGTGTAAAAAAATAAATGAAGGATTAGCAATAGATATAACTGAACTTGATGCAGCTTCAAACAATGGGGTAGATAAAATAAGAGATATAATTGATGATGTTCAATACCCACCTCAAGAAGCTAGATTTAAAGTTTACATAATGGATGAGGTTCACATGCTTTCTATTGGGGCAGTTAATGCTTTTTTAAAGACTTTAGAAGAGCCACCAAAGAATGTAGTCTTTATTTTGGCTACAACAGATCCTCAAAAATTACCTATAACTATATTATCAAGATGTCAAAGGTTTGACTTCAAAAGGATTAGTAGAAAAGATATAACAGGAAGACTAAGAAAAATAGTTACTGAGCAAGGTATATTCTGTGATGATAAAAGCTTAGACCTTGTTGCAAGAGTATCTGATGGAGCTATGAGAGACTCTTTAAGTATATTAGATCAAGCTATTTCTATAGGGGATGGTAAGGTAGATTATGATGAATTAGTTTCTATGTTAGGTCTTGTAACTAATGATAATTTATTTAAAATAGTAGATTCTATAATAAAAAGAGATATAGAAAGTGCTATGGAAATAATAGAAGAATTAGTTCTTACAGGAAAGGATATGACTCTTTTCATAAAGGACTTAATAGTTCATTATAGAAACTTGCTTATGATAAAGGTAACTTCAAATCCAGAGGAAGTTTTAGATACTGCTGAGGAAAATATAGAAAAACTTAAAGTTCAAGGTTCTAAATTAAAGGTTGAAGAAATCATGAGATGCATAAGAATTGTGCAAGAATGTGATGAAGAGGCTAAACTTAGTAAACAGGCTAGAGTTTATTTAGAGCTTGCAGTAATAAAAATGTGCAAAATAGAGTATGATACATCTAAGGAAGTTATGCTAGCAAGAATAAATAAGTTAGAACAAGCAATAAGAAGTGGAAATATACAGGTTAATACTAATTTAGAAGAGGTTAAATCACAAGTTTCAAATGAAGCTTCAAATAATAAAACTTTAAATAATAAACAACAAAATGCTATTAAAAGTTCAAATAATTATGAGGTAGTAAATGAAAATTCAACCCTAACACCAGAGTATTTAAGAAAGGTTTGGAAAGATATACTTGAAACCTTTAAGAGCAGAGGAAAGTATATGGTTTATATAGCCTTAGCAAAGGGTATAAGCAAAGTTTCTTGCAATAAAGGTGTTGTTGAATTTAGATATACTTATGAATATAGACATAATAAAGAAAGACTTGAAAAACATGATTTCTCTAAAATAGTAAATGATATATTTTCAGAAGTTTTAAAGGAACCTGTAAGAGTTGTATATAGTGTAGAACAAGGAACAGAAGAGGAAAAAGCTGAGGAAGCTGATTTAGAAGCTAGACTTTCAGGTATTATGGGTGATGGTCTAGAAATAGTTGAAGAATAGAATAAAATTGTAACCAAATAATAATGATTAAGCATATAATCTAATATTATAGTAAATTTTTCAAAAATACTATATAATATTAAGGAGTTAATTTTTAAGGAGGATGTAAGTATGGCAAGAGGTGGATTTCCAGGCGGAATGGGAAACATGAATAATTTAATGAAGCAAGCACAAATGCTTCAAAAACAAATGCAATCAATGCAAGAGGAAATCGAAGCATCAGAATTCGAAGGCTCAGCTGGCGGCGGTGCAGTTGTTGCAAAAGTTAACGGAAAGAAAGAATTAATCGCACTTAATATAAAGCCAGAAGTTGTAGATCCAGATGATGTTGAAATGTTAGAAGATCTAGTTTTCTCAGCTGTTAAGCAAGCTTTAGAAAAAGCTTCTGAAGAAACTTCAGAAAAGATGGGTAAATTAACTGGTGGAATGGGAATGCCAGGATTATTCTAATAGAAATACTTATTAAATTTGAAAACTCTGCTGAAACTTCTCAGCGGAGTTTTTTATAAATAGAGAGAATTTAGTTTAAATAATAGGAGGAAAAATAATGGAATTTTATCCAGTAGCTATAGAAAAGTTAATTGAAGAGTTTGCTAAATTACCTAGTATAGGAAAAAAATCAGCTCAAAGGTTAACTTTACATATTTTAAATTTGCCAAAGGATGAGGTAGAGGAATTTGCAAATGCCTTAGTAAAAGCAAGAGGAACTATTAAATATTGTTCTGTATGTGGTAACTTTACAGATACAGATCCATGTGCAATATGTTCAAATCCTAATAGAGAAAAAGATATAATATGTGTGGTTGAACAACCTAAGGATATTATGACAATGGAGAAGGTTAAAGAATTTAATGGTTTATATCATGTTTTACATGGAACTATTTCTCCAATGCAAGGAAGAGGACCACAGGATATAAGAATAAGAGAATTAGTAGCAAGAATGAGCGGAGATGTAAAAGAGGTTATTGTAGCTACAAACCCTACTATTGAAGGGGAAGCTACAGCTATGTATATTTCAAAGATATTAAAACCATTAGATGTTAAGGTTACTAGAATTGCAGCAGGAATCCCAGTTGGGGGAGATTTAGAGTATGCAGATGAAGTAACTTTATCTAAAGCCTTAGAAGGTAGAACTGTTATATAAATATTATTTAGGGCTTGTGATTCTAAATAAGAGCTAAATTATTTTATAATACAAATCGAGCTTAAAATATAGTATTAAATCTTTATATAGGTAATTAAACAATATAAATATAAGGGGAATTAACTAGTTAAAAAGTTAAAATACAAAGTTAAATCTTTATAACACCTGAATATAACTTGGACATTTTGGAAATAATTCCAAAGGAATAAGTTGGAGGTGTTAGTTATGGATAAAAAGAAAATTTCTGATTACTTAATAAAAAAGATAGATTATTCAAATCAAGATGAGGAAATATTAAAAGCTATTGAGCAAACCATACTAGAAATGGAGGTTGCAAGATCAGCTTTTCAAAATGCTTGTGATGATAAACTTATAGAATCTTTAATATATAAAGAGCAAGATATTAACGCTAGATATGAATACCTAATAAGAGAAGCTAAAAAAAGAGGTATAAAAGTTAGTATGGAACATATATTTAAGAATGCTAGGATAAGTATAATTTAAAAAGGTGGTAGATTTATGGATATAGGAGCGTTATCCTTAGATGATATAATTCTTTTAATTATAGGAGTGCTTGTTGCAATATTAATTTTAAGATTAATATTTGGATCAATAGGGAAAATAATAGGCTTGGTTATTAATAGTGTCTTTGGGGCTATACTACTTATGATTGTTAATTACTTTGGAGCTTATTTTGGCATAACTATAGGAATAAACTTATTAACTGCTTTAATAGCAGGTATTTTAGGAATACCTGGAGTAGTTTTAATGATATTATTCCAAGTTTTTGTTAGATAAATATAAGAATTTATAAAAATAAAAAAAACAGGTGATTTCACCTGTTTTTTTATTTTTAGATGGGAGGAAACTTGCAAAGTAAGCAAGGAATGTATTAAGCACTTCTTCCTTTTCTAAGGAGAGGAGTAGTCAAAAATGAAGAAGCAATTAATCACTCTTTATATTAATATATGTTTTTAAATAAAATTTGCTACTTAAAGAAATAAAAATCATAAAAATATATTTATAAAAGTATATTTATAGAGAATTTATACTTTAGTGAATGGAGAATTTTATGAAGAGTAATAACTTAATTCTAGATAAATACAAGTCTAGAGGGATTAGAGGATTAATAGTCTTAGGAATAACCTATTTCTTTTTAATGGGAAATTACAGTATGATAAGATACTTTTTTCAGGCGGGGCAAGGGGATTTAGATATTTCCATAATAAATAAATGTTTTTCAATGGGTAGTGTAGATAAATTTTTATTATTTTTATTTTTAGTTTGGAGTGTTGGATTTTTATTTGAAGATAAGGAAAAGGAGCTAAAGGAAAATTTAGCTGTGGGAGAGGAGAATACAAAGAAATATTTCTTTTCTAAAGTTATTTTAATTTATGGAGTTTCTCTAATGCCTATGGTGATTAACATATTTATAAAATTAATTTTTTATATACCATATAGCATTAGGATTATTATTTACTTCAATAATTTTTACTATGAATTTAATTGTTAAGGATAGAATGTTTGCTGGGGTCTTTCCAATATTTTTTATGGAGGGTTTAATTTTAATCTTTTCAGTAAGTAAGCTTTTAATTAGTGATAAACTTATTTTGGTTAGAAATTCTTTAGGTTTTATTGGTGAGAAAGTCTTATTAATTTTTAATTTATTAAATTTAGATTTTGATACCAATTCTTTTTCTTTAGGGAGACAGTTTATATTTATAATAATCTTAGTGTTAATTTCAATATTACTTATTTATCTTTCAAGATTAATTTTAAAAATAATGAATTTTAAATATTTAGATAGACCATATTTCTTTGAAATACCTAGATATTTTATTTATATTTCTATGAGTATATTAATTGGATTTGTATTTGTAAATGCCGTAGGATATTTAATTATAATGTTTATTCCAAGTGTAAGTTATGTTAATGGAACCCTTATGGTTAACATTGCATCTTTAATTTCTATGGTTTTATTATTTGTTTTTCTAGAAGTTTTATATAGGAGAAAGATATTAAACAAGGATTTAGTAGAAGATAATATTGAAGTATGCAATGAGATTCAACCTTGTATAGGTGATTTTATTGAATTTGATGAAACTACAGGGTTTTTAGATAATAAGACAATTGATAAGGAAGAAAATTTTTAATAATAGTTTATAAGATAAATGAGAATTAAACAAATATATTAGTCTTCCTCTTAAACTTACAATTTAAATAAATATAATATTTATAAGAATCTTTTTGTTTTAAAGAAAAGATTAAAAGTGATATACTTTTAACTGTATGTAAGAGAGGAACAGGAGGTTTGTTATGGCTGGTGGAACAAGTATAAATTGTAAGTATTGTATAGATTTTAAGAATGATAGATGTGATGGAACAGAAAAAAATTGTCTCTGTAGACTTTGCCCTAGAAATTTAGGACAATGTATATGTGTAAAATACTGTAGAGAAACAGAGTCAGTTTTATTTTGGAATGATGAAGAGGAATAATTTAGTATAAAAAAACTTTCTTAGAAAATACTAAGCATATAGTATTGTTCTGAGAAAGGAGAATTTGTATGGCTATTAGTGAAGAATTTATAGATATAGCAGAAAATTGTGTTGATTATTCAGCTAGGCATAGAGAGGCAGTATCTTCAATGAATTCTTGTAAAAGCTGTTTAAATTGCAATGAGTTTCATAGTGGAACTTGTGAAAAGGAAATGGAGAATAAATTCAACATTTTACAGGATATGATTTAATTTATATTTGAAAGACCTTAATCAATATTTTTTTGATAGAGGTCTTTTTTTATTTCTAAAAAGGCAATTTATAATTATTTTTATTTATTTTTGTATCACCAATGAAGAAAATTTATTATATACTAATAAATAAAATAATTGTTCAAGTAAAGGAGGGGATTACATGCATAAAAAGTTATTTATACCAGGACCTGTGGAGGTAAGAGAGGAAGTATTAGAAAAAATGGCTACTCCTATGATTGGACATAGAAGTAAAGAGGCATCTCAATTACAAAGAAGAATAAGCGATAATTTAAGGAAATTATTTTTTACTAATAATGAAATACTTTTATCAACAACTTCAGGAAGTGGATTAATGGAGGGAGCTATAAGAAGTTGTACGTTAAAGAAGGCTGCTGTATTTTCTGTGGGGGCTTTTGGGGATAGATGGTATGAAATGGGGATAAGTAATAATGTTCCTGTGGATAAATTTGAAGTTCCTTGGGGAAAAAGTATTAATATAGATTTAATTGATTCAGTTCTTAAAACTGGACAGTATGATTTGATAACAGTAACTCATAATGAAACATCTACAGGGGTTATGAATGATTTAGAAGCAATAAGCAAAGTTATAAGGAAATATCCAGAGGTTATATTCTGTGTTGATGCAGTTAGTTCTGCAGGTGGAAGTAAAATAGAGGTGGATAAACTTAATATAGATATATGTATTACTTCTTCACAAAAAGCTTTAGGGCTTCCTCCAGGAATAGCAATATGTACATTTTCAGAAAGAGCTAGGGAAAGATCAGAAAAAGTTAAGTTTAGAGGAACGTATTTAGATTTATTAGCTTTATATAAATATATTAAAAAGAAGGATTATCAATATCCATCAACGCCGTCTATTTCACATATGTATGCTTTAGATTACCAATTAGATTATATATTAAATGTAGAAGGGCTAGAAAATAGATTCAATAGACATATTGAAATGTCTAAAATAGTTAGAGAATGGGCAGAAAAATACTTTGAAATTTATCCTGAAAATGGGTACTATTCAAATACTCTTACAACTATAAAAAATAATAAAAATATAGATATTGGGGCTTTAAATAAGGAACTTGGAAAAAGAGGATTTCAGATATCTAATGGGTATGGAAAGCTAAAGGATAAGACATTTAGAATAGCACACATGGCTGACTGCCAAGTTAAAGATATAAAAGAATTATTAAGTAATATAAATGAAATTTTAGAATTAGAATAAATCTAAGCCCACACTTATTAGTGTGGGCTTCTTTTATACTAAATAATTTATAAGGGGGCTATTTTAATATGTTAAGAATACTTTTAAATGATGGATTAGATAAAAAAGCTATTAGCAATTTGGAATTTCTAGGTTTTGATGTTGATACTAATCATTATGATATAGAAGATTTAAAAGAAAAGATTAAAAAAGTAGATTGTATAGTTATAAGGTCTGCCACAAAAATTAGAAGAGAATTAATAGATGAAGCAATTAAAGGTGGAAAGTTAAAATTAATTATAAGAGGTGGAGTTGGGGTAGATAATATAGATGTTCAATATGCTGAACAAAATGGAATTAAAGTAAGAAATACTCCTAATGCAAGTTCTTCATCAGTTGCAGAGATTATATTAGCCCATATGTTCTCTTTGGCAAGGTTTTTAAATCAATCTAATATAACTATGAAAGCTGGTCTTTGGAAAAAGAAAGATTATGTTGGTGTTGAGCTTGAAGGAAAAACTCTTGGAATTATAGGTATGGGAAGAATAGGATCTGAATTAGCTAAGAAATGTACAGCTTTAGGTATGAAAATAATATACTTTGATCTGATGGATATTAAGAATATAGACAATAATTATAGAAAAGTAGAATTTGATGAGTTATTAAGAGAATCAGATTTTATTTCTATAAATATTTCTGGAACTAAGAGTATAATTGGAAGTGAAGAATTAAAAAAGGTTAAAAAGGGAGTATTTATAATAAATACTTCTAGGGGAAAAGCACTAGATGAGGAGGCAATAATAACTAGTTTAAATGATGGAACTTTAGGTGGCGTTGGACTAGATGTATTCTTAGAAGAGCCAAGTAAAAATTTAGAATTAATAAATCATCCTAAAGTAAGTCTAACTCCTCATATTGGAGCTTCAACAAAAGAGGCTCAGATGAAAATAGGGGAGGAAGTTATAAATATAATAAAAGAAGAGATGTATAATTAAAATTTAAAATATATAACTCTGTAGATTTAAAGATTAAACTTTAGATAAAAAAGAAAAAATCCTTATTTTAAATATTACTGATTTTATATATGAATGCAATCTAATAATTAAAATAGGGGTTAATTTTTAGAGGGAGAGTGAGGAATATGGTTAATATAAAAGCTTTTAAAGCTTTAAGACCAAGAAAGGACTTAGTAGAAAAAGTTGCTGCATTTCCATATGATGTTTTGAGTAGGGATGAAGCAAAAGAGGAAGTAAAAAACAATGAGTTTTCCTTTTTAAATATTGATAAAGCTGAAACTTATTTTTCAGAAAATATTAGTGAGTATTCTGAAGAGGTTTATAAAAAAGCGGGAGAGAATTTAGAAACATTTATTCAAAATAATATTTTTATAAAAGAAGAAAAAGATTGTTTATATGTTTATGAGTTGGTTTTAGATAGAAAGGCCCAAAGGGGAATTGTTTCATGCTTATCTGTTGATGATTATTTAAATAACACAATAAAAAAACATGAATTTACTAGAGCCAAAAAAGAAGAAGATAGAGTAAAACATATAAAAGCTTGTAATGCTCAAACAGGACCAATATTTTTAACCTATAGAGATTCAGAAAAAATAAGTAATATAGTTTCAAAAATAGTTTTAGAAAAGCCTTTATATGATTTTATTTCTGATGATGGAGTTTTGCACAGAGTTTGGAAAATAGAAGATAAATCTATTATAGATGAAATAATAAAAGAGTTTAAAGAAATTAATTCAATATATATAGCAGATGGACATCATAGGTCAGAAGCAGCTGTAAAAGTATGTTTAGAAAGAAGAGAAAAGGGAGAATGCTTACCTGAGGATGAATGTAATTATTTCTTAGGAGTTTTATTTCCTAAAACAGAACTTACAGTTATAGATTATAACAGAGTAGTTAAAGATTTAAATGGATTAAGTGAAGAGGAATTTTTATTGAAATTAGAAGAAAAATTTCAAATAACTAAATTAAATAAGGAAGATAACCCCAAACCTAAATATAAAGGAGAGTTTGGAATGTATATTAATGGAGATTGGTTCAAATTAGAGTATAAAGAGAAAAATGAAAGTTCACTAATAGAAAAAACAAAAACTGATTTAGTGAAAAATTTAGATGTTTCTATACTTCAATATAATATTTTAGAGCCTATATTAGGAATAAAAGATGTAAGAAATGATGAGAGAATAGATTTTGTTGGAGGTATAAGAGGTCTTAAAGAATTAGAAAGAAGAGTATCAGAGGATATGAAAGTTGCTTTTGCTCTTTATCCAACAAGTATAGAAGAGGTAATGAAAATTTCTGATAAGGGGTTAATAATGCCACCAAAATCAACATGGTTTGAGCCTAAGCTTAGAAGTGGAATATTCATTCATAAAATATAAAAAGGGATATTATCCAAAATATAATAAAACTTATTTTGGATAATATCCTTTTATATTAAGCCATTTTTAAAATCATTGATTTTAATATTGAAGTAGAGTTTTTAACTCCTATAGCTGTAAACTCAGCGAAGTCCATATGTGCTCCATTATTTGCATTATCAGATATTGATCTTATAACAAGGAATGGAATATTGTTTAAGTAACAAACGTGAGCTATACTTCCACCTTCCATTTCACAAGCAGAAGCTCCAAATTCCTCTTCTAACCATTTAACCTTTTCTACACTAGCAACAAATTGGTCACCAGTAACTATTCTTCCAGTGAAGCTCTTTATTTCTTCATTTTCTTTACAAGCTTCTTCGCAAAGGTCAACTAATTCTTGTGAACATTTAAAATCAAAGGTATCTAATCTTGGTATTTGTCCTATAGGATCTCCAAAGGCAGATGTGTCCATATCATATTGAACTAATGAGTTACCTATAACAACATCACCAGGATATATTTCCATGCCTATACCACCAGCAACACCAACGTTTATAACCTTATCAACTTTGTACTCACTTATTAATATTTGAGTACAAACGGCAGCATTAACCTTACCTATACCACATACAACGGCTACAACCTCTTGACCCCAAAGAGTACCTTGGTGGAAAGTCATATTAGCCTTAGTTTCTTTAGATTTTACTTCCATGTCTTTTAAAAGAATTTCTAATTCTTCGCTCATAGCGGCGATTATTCCTAAAGTCATTTTAAATTCCTCCTCAAATTAAATTCATAAAGTTATTATATATTAAAAAAAGAGCATATCATAGAAATTTAGAAAGTAAATAGATTTGAAAGCACACTTTATAATTTTATTATTAATTAGAATTTACTTAAATTAGGGCTTAATCCAAGAAATTTTATATAAATTTTCTAGAGAAAAGTAAGTTTTTAAAAGAATTATATGTTAATATAAATGAAAAACTTTATTTATATTAAGTAGAATGTATATAATATTAATGAATTTGTGTGTTTATTAAGTATAAGAATAAACATTATAAGTTTGAGATATTTATTTTAGAACATATTATAGAGGATTAACATAGGGGAAATTTTATTAACTTAAGAAGGAGAGAAAGGTTATGTTACAACATTCATTGTCAAGAACAGAATTACTAATAGGTAAAGATGCTTTAGATAAATTAGCAAATAGTAAAGTTATGGTATTTGGAGTTGGTGGAGTAGGAAGCTTTACTGTAGAAGCTTTAGCTAGAGCAGGAGTAGGAAACTTAATTTTAGTTGATGATGATACTGTTTGTTTAACAAATTTAAACAGACAAATACATGCTACATATAAAACTATAAGTAAAAACAAAGTAGAAGTTATGAAGGAAAGAGTTCTTTCAGTAAATAGAAATTGTAATGTGGAAACTATACAAGTTTTTGTTACTCCAGATAATTTAGAAGAAATAATACCAGATGATGTAGACTATGTGGTAGATGCTATTGATACTGTTTCAGCTAAGATAGCTCTTGCTGTTTATTGTGAACAAAAAGGAATAAAACTTATGAGTTCAATGGGAACTGGAAACAAATTAAATCCAGCAGAGTTTAAAGTAGCTGATATATATAATACAAAGGTATGTCCACTAGCTAAGGTTATGAGATATGAACTTAGAAAAAGAGGAGTTAAGAAGTTAAAGGTTGTTTATTCAGAAGAAATGCCTAGAAAACCAAAGGTTGAAGATGTAGTTACTTGCAAAACAGGATGTGTTTGTACTGGTGGAACTAAAAAATGTTCAGCTAAAAGACAAATACCAGGAAGTGTATCTTTCGTACCTCCAGTAGCTGGTATGATAATAGCATCAGAAGTGGTTAAAGATTTAATAAAAGAATATATTTAATATAGAGAAATTTGGGCTTTATCAAAATATGATAATAAAAATTATTTTGATATAAGCTCTTTTTCTATTTATAAAGCTTTTGATTTTAAAATATAAAGAAGTTTTTAATTATGTAGAGTAAGTATACATAATTAAGCACTATTCAATGTTTTTATGGTATAATTTTTATGTTTTTGTTTTTTATAAATAACTACTATAGATTATATATTTTTTATGGTTTAAAGTAGTATATTTTAATAATATAGATCTAATAAAGTTTTATTTATTTTAAATAATAAGGAGAAGTAATAATGAACAGTAAAAAGCAAAATTATGTTGCATTAGCTTTTCTATTTATAATGATGATTTTAGCAGCTATAGTTGAAAATACTAAAGGTATATTCATACCAGTATTTAAACAGGAATTTGGAGTTAACGATAATACTATAAGTAACTTACTTATTTCTACTTCAGCTGCTTATATGGTATTAACATTTATAGGTGGAATGCTTTGCGAAAAGTTTGGACAGAAAAAGGTATTTTTAGCTGGATTGATGGTGATATTTTTATCACTTATATTTTTATCTTTTACGAAAAACTATTTAATGTTATATACAGGAATGGTAATAAGTAGTGCTGGTATAGCAATGGTTGCAATATCATGTAACACAGTTCTTCCTATATTAGCATTAACGGCACAAAACGTAATAATGAATGTTATGCATGCTTGCTACGGGTTAGGCTCTTCAGTTGGCCAAGGATTATTTGGTTCATTAACTGCAAGAGGAGTTAACTGGAGAACTATGTATTTCTTTGTAGGTTTAGTTTACTTAGCAGTATTCATATGCTTTATATTCGTTAAAATACCTAGAACAGAAATAGTTAAAGAAAAAGATAAGATGACTATAATAGAAGCTTTATCAAATAAGGTAATAGTTGCCTATATGCTTGCCTTAGGGTTATATGTATTTACAGAGCAAGGTATATCAAATTGGTTCGTAAATTATATGAAGTATGGTTATAATATAAATGAGCAAAAGGCAGGAATGTATTTATCACTATTTTTTGCTATATTCACCATAGGAAGACTATTTGGTGGATTTGTAGTAGAAAAAAGAGGATATTTCAATATATTATATAAAACATTAATAATAGGAGCTGCACTTTGTATCTTAGGTTTACTTTTAGGTAGAAACGGTATGGTGATAATATCTGTATCAGGATTATTCTTCTCAATAACATTCCCAACTACAGTTTTAACTATTAGTAAGGTTTTTGATAAGAATGTTGCATATATTACAGGTATTGTAATAACATCAGCTAGTTTAGTTGGTATGATTCTTAACAAGGCTATTGGATTGTTAAATGAAAGCGTTGGACCAGATAAGGCATTTTATATTATACCTGCAAGTGCAATTTTATCTGCCATTTTAATGTTCTACTTATACTTAAATACTAAGAAGAGGCTAGTAAAGTAAAAAATATAAATTGGAGAGTAGAGTATGTCTTTTGATAAGAATGTATTTATAGAAGCAATAAGAGGAAATGATAGGGAATACGTTGTAAAAGATAAAGTTGGCATAATACTAGGTAGATTTTTCTTGAAGGATTTAGATAGTAAAAATAAGAAAGTTGATGTTAAATTTAAATTTTACAAAGAAGATAACTATAAACTTATGAAAGAGACTTTAAGAAAGATTTTAAAGGTTTTATTTGCTGAAAAAGACATATATAAAATTAATCTTTTTGTTTCAGATATAAAAAACTTTAATGCTTATTTAGATTTAGGTTTTATGCTTGAGGGTATATTATCATATAATGTATGTAACAATGGTATTCAGAAAGATGAATATATTATGGGGATAAATATAAATGACTTTAATGATAAGGTTAAATTAGTTCAGTTTCAATTAAATACTGAAAGATTAGCCCTTAGAAATTTAACTCCAGAGAATACAGAAGAAATGCTTGATTATTATATAAGAAATGAAGAGCATTTAAGACAGTATGAACCTACTAGAGATAGCAGTTTTTATACTTATGAAGGACAAAAAGAAATTTTAACAGAAAGTTTTAGACAGTTTATAGATGGAACTTCAATTGATTTAGGTATATTTAAAGATGAAAAACTAATAGGAAAAATAAAATTATCCAATATAGTCTATGGAATATTAAGAAATGCCTTTGTTGGATACTCCATAGATAAGGAGTATCAAGGAAAGGGCTATATGAAAGAAGCACTTAATACAGTATGTAGTTATGCTTTTGAAGAAATGGGGTTACATAGACTAGAGGCTTCAACCTTAATGGATAATTCTAGATCTCAAGGAGTATTAAAAGCTTGTGGATTTAATGAATTAGGTATTAGTGAAAAATACTTATACATTAATGGTGAATGGAGAGATCATAAAATATTTTATAAGGTGAACGATGACTTATAAGGCTTAAGGAGGAACAATGTTGTCTCTAAATACGAAAAATAATCTTTACAGAGAGATACTAGATAGGATAGATAGAGGAGGAAATTGGGAAATGATAGTTGTAGATGGAGTTGTTGGAGTAGGTAAGAGTACTTTAATGAACATCTTAGCAGAGAGAGGGTTAATAGCTTATGAGGAACCTGTGGTGGACAATCCTATATTAGAAAAATTCTATTATGATAGGAATAGATATTCTTTTCCGCTTCAAGTATTCTTTTTAAATAAAAGATTCAAGCATATAAAAGAAGCTGGACTTGTAGAAAATTCAGTTATGGATAGAAGTATATACGGAGATGTTATATTTGCTAAGATGCTATGTGAAAAGGGCGAAATGACAGTTGAAGAGTTTGAATTATATAAAGAGCTTTTAGAAAATATGCTAGAGCATGTTAAAGCACCAAAATTAATGGTATATCTAGAAATATCAGTAGATGAAGCTATGAAAAGAATTCAAAAAAGAGGTAGAGATTACGAACAAGTAGTTGAAAGAGAATATTGGGAAAAGCTTAATAATGAGTATAGAGAATATTTTGAAAACTATAACGTCTCTCCTATATTAAGAATAAATGTTGATGAGTTAGATTTTGAAAATGTACCAGAAGATAGAGAATATGTTTTAAATCTTATAGATGAGAAACTAAGCGAATTAGAAAATAATAAATAAGTTTATTTAAAAGAAGAGGATATTTAGTTATTCTCTTCTTTTGTATATTATTAAAGTATTTTTTTATTTAAGTTGAGTAATTATATGAATATTTTAAAGAAATAAGGGTGATTATGATAAATGATTTATTATTAATTTAGGTTTTTACAAGGGTTAAACATACAAAACTATCCATAAATGAATAGTAATTGAATATAATATCTATAAACTTTTCCTAGTGTGTCAATATATGATATACAGAGAAAATAAAAGGATTTAAAAGATTAGTTTGGATGTTTTTCAAAAACTAAAGTAAAATTTAAATTAAATTAAAGAAATGGTGTTAAGATAATACCTGTCACTAAGGACGGGCAACAAAAAAAGACAATAAGTTGAAAGAAAATAACTTAAAAAGTTTTTTAAAAAAAGTGTTGACAAAGTTCGAAGGTGATGATAAAATAAAGAAGTCGCTTGAGGGCGACAACGAAATGGTCTTTGAAAATTAAACAGAAGATATTAACATAAACCAGCAATTCTTTT
>OBUR01000089.1_pt1 | contig 51315 bp, 41 predicted proteins | sample 1475951 | NCBI WGS metagenome assembly OBUR01 (sample SAMEA2579957, study PRJEB22360) | human gut metagenome
CTGAAACAGGTGTGATTACTATCCCTGAAAAAGCGGTGAAAGACGGTTCTGAAGTTACGGCGAAAAATACTGATAATTCAGATAACACCGGTAAAGAAAGTAAAGATACAGTTAAAGATCTAACGCCACCTGATGCGCCAACAGTTGTAATTAATGATGATAATGATGGTAAGATTAATAAAGGCGATTTAAATCAATTTGATAAGGCCACAACTACAATTACCATTCCTAGCACAGCTAAAAATGGAGATTCACTGGTTGTGACGATTAATGGTTCTCAGCAAACCTTTATTGTCGATGACAATAATCGTTCTAATGGTATTACAATAACGTTTGATCCTCTTGCAAATGGTCAAAATAATACCGTAGATGCCTATATTCAAAGAGGTAATTTAAAATCAGCTATTGCTACAGATAGTTCAATTACTGAGTTAAGTAATCCTGGGTTGGATATTACCGTTACTCATGTCGTTGGTGTAAATCTATCTTTAGATTATGGTATCAAAGCTTCAGAATATAACACTCACATTGGTCAAGTAGATTTGTCACAGGATACCTCAGTGGCTCCTCGTTTCAGCTCTGCTGATGATAGCTTAACCGTAACCAAAAATATGGATGGTTCACAAAACTTCGTCGATATGGGCGATGGTAATAACGTACTAAATGTAGGTGGTTATATATCAGGAAATACTCAAGTAGACTTTGGTAATGGTAATGATAAAGTTCATATCTCTGGTTATTTAGGTGGCTCAAGCCCGATTAATCTTGGTGCTGGTAACGATGAAATTATCGTTGATGGTAAATTACAAGGCTCTGCACGTATCAATGCAGGTGATGGTGATGATCACATTAGTGTTGGTTCAACGGTAATCTCATCAACTGCCCAAATTGATGGAGGCAACGGCCATGATGTACTAACCTTTACTGATAACTTCAAAACACCTACAAGTGTTGGTAATTTACATCACATCAGTGGAATAGAGGAAATCGTTCTAGATGGTACAAACCAAACTTTATTAGGCGTAACTTATGAGGATCTGCTATCGAATAGTAAATCTCTATATATTACCGGTGATTCAAATGATACAGTTCACTTAGGTAACCAAAAAGGCAACCTAAATGACTCAATGAACGGAGCTGGCTCATACCAATGGAATGCTACTGGTTCTGTGACAAAAGGTGATCATACGTATACTGAGTATACTTTCAGTGGTGATAACAACTATAAAGTGTATATCGATACCGATATTCAAGTTGTTTAAACATCCATAAAATATCTGCAAGTCTAACATTGCTAGACTTGCAGAAAGTATTAAGAAAAGCAGAGTTTTGTTTATCAAAGCCCTGCTTTTTGCCAATTTTACGTGCTTAAAATAACTATCTTATTTTAAAGTTAAAGCAATTTATTAAAATAAGCTTATAATAACTTAGATTGTTATTTCATCAACTGAAATAGACGTATTTTCATTACCATTATTAATCATTATTTATTGTGATAAAACTATGACTTTATTTTGCTCTGATATTTCAGTGTCATCTACACATGACTTGGCTAAGATCTCTCAAAAATTATGTGAGACACTGCAAAACATATCATCCTCTACTCATAATCATCAATTGTCCAATTATTGGCTATTATCCGCAACTGATGGTATAACGCGCGCTAAAACAACAAGTTTTCAGGTATTATCTTTAGTTGAAACTGATATTACTTTTCATCTAGAAAAGCTAGCTCAAAAATTCAATGCACCATTAAAATGGTTACGTTTAGAGTGGGTAAGCTCTACACAAGAAACAACATGGGAAGCATTACAACAAGAATTAAGAAAATACAAACGTAATTATTTTCGTAAAAGTATTGCTTTTAAAGGAAAAAAATATCCATGGCTACTCTGCTCTGAAATGGAGCTCAATGCACATGCCTGCTTTTATAATGGAGCTGATGTTGGTGTTGCTGAAGTTAATAAAAAGAATTTACAAGCTTATTTAAAAGCTCGGCATGGTAGCAGTGAAATACCTGAATTTTCAGATAACATGGAAATCCTAACTTTTTCAACGGATGGTATCTTTATGGATTTGTCCACAAAAGAAATACACCGCCTATCTACAACGCCTCGCCAACACGGTCGACGGGAACTACAACCGTTAGATAAAAATAATTTACAACCAATTATAAAAAATCTCACCACCTATTTGGGTAATCAAGTAAAGGAAAATGGCAGATTCGAATATGGTTATTTTCCTGTATTTGGACGAACTATAAACACATATAATACTTTACGTCATGCAAGCAGTACTTACGCACTAATTGAAGGTTATGAATTTTGTAGAACATATCAAACTGGAAATTTAGCTAAGCTAAAACAGCAAATCGAGGCAACATTAGAATATTTTATTAAATCTTTTATTCGTTATTATCCAAATAACTTAGCTTATGTAATAGAAATTAATAATGAAATTAAGCTTGGTGCCAATGCCGTAGCCATTTTAGCATTAGTAAAATATATTCAAGTTTTCCCTGATAGCCCAAATAATAAGCATTATCTTACTCTAGCTGAAGCCTTAGCAGAAGGAATTGCATTTATGCAACAATCCGACGGTAGTTTCGTACATATTTTAAACGCCACCGATTTATCAATTATAGCTAAAAACAGGGTAATTTATTATGATGGTGAAGCTGCATTTGGTCTGATGCGTCTATATAATCTCACTCTAAATCATCGTTGGCTAGATATTGTAATCAATGCTTTCAATTATTTTATTTCAGCAGGACATCATAAGACACATGATCACTGGTTATCTTATTGTTCTAACGAGTTAATTCAACATTGTCCAGCCGAAAAATATTTCCGCTTTGCCGTAGATAATATAAAAGATTACACCCATTTTATTGAAAAACGTATTACGACATTTCCTACCTTGCTCGAATTAAGCATGGCATTTCATAAAATGCTACTTAAACTTGATGAATTTCCACAATTTTCTCATGTACTAGATGGATTTGATGTCGGTCAGTTTTATCATGCGTTACACACTCGAGCTAATTATCTACTTAATGGGATATTTTTCCCTGAAATAGCAATGTTCTACAAATTACCATCCTCGATCTTATGGGGAGCGTTTATTCGTCATCATGCTTTTCGTGTCCGCATAGACGATGTAGAGCATTATTTATCAGGCTTGGTGGCTTATCATCAACTACTGTCAGATAATAACTATCCAAAATTGGCACAAAAAACAGGTACTGATTTAGTCACTCCTCATTGTAGTTTGACTGCACAAGGTGTTGCAGCAGCTACGTCTGGCAAATGGATAATTCCACCTCCAAATGATTGGCTAGCGACAGGTGTTGCAATACATACATTGGGATTTAAACCAGGCAGCTTATTAGTCGCTCGCGGTAAAAATATGGATAAAGGTTTTTTAACATTACCTTCCGTTCGTTCCCTTATTAGTAAAGGCGCTTGCGGTATTATCACTGACGATTCAACTCACTACCTAGATTTTGGGATTCCCGTATTACAAGTTCAAAATGTTCGTCAAGCTACACTTGATTTAGGCGCTTGGGCTCGCAAACATTTTTCTGGACGTGTTATAGGAATTACTGGTAGTGCAGGTAAAACAACAACAGTAGCAATGATGGCTGCCGCATTAAAATCAAGCAAGCAAGTGGGCCATACAATTAAGAGTGCCAATCTCCCGATCGGTATAGCATGGAATATGGCTTCATTGCGTTCAGATCTTGATTATTGGGTGATGGAAATGGCTATCGGCCAAATGACATTAAATTCTCAAATTACTCGCCCTGATATTGCCTTGATCACCAACATTGCACCTGCTCATTTAGAGTATCATGATAATGTTGAAAATATTGCTCTAAAAAAAGCGCGTATTTTTGATGCTATGAAGCCTGGCAGTTATGCAATTATTTGTCGTGATATTGATCAATTTAACCTAATTGCTGAAAAAGCAGCACTGCGAGGTTTAAAGGTTATCAGTTACGGGGAGTCAAAAAATGCCGACATGCGTTTACTCTCATATGAGAAAGGTGTTGCAACGATATCCATTAATAACGAAAAGCTCTCTCTAAAACTTAAAACTGCTGGTCGCCATATGGCACTCAATGCTGTAGCCGTATTAACCGTAGCTTGCCTTGAAAAATTTTCCTTGAAAGAGATTGTAGCGGCATTAGAAGAATTTGAAGCGGTAGATGGTCGAGGTAATATATTTATGAGTGAAATTGAGGGACACAGAGTAACAGTATACAATGAAGCCTATAATGCTAATCCATTATCAATGAAAGCTGCTTTAGAGGCTTTTGCCGATAATATGATAAATTCTGATCTCAAAATTCTCGTAGTAGGTGATATGTTAGAACTTGGTCATAATAGCGAACATTTACACCGCTTAATAATAGAACGGATTGCCTTATTACCGATTAAACGTATCATTTTAGTTGGAAAAGAAATGTGTAAACATGCAAAATGGCTAGAGACACAAGATAAAATTGTTCTTACCGCAAAAGATAAAATTGTTGCTACTGAGCATTTAGCGAAGATCGCTCAAACTGGAGATCATGTCTTCTTAAAAGCCTCTAATGGTGTTGGTTTACATAGTTTATTCAAGAGAATTTGATTAATCTCCCACTAAATGCGCTTAACTAAACAATAACATTAAACGCTGTATCAATATTTGTTATAAAGTAGCATCAAAAAATGCGGAGTACAACTATTTAAGTTAGTACTCCGTTTGTAGGTATCTCTTAAAGAAGAAAAACTAAACGTTTAATCGCTATCCCCTTCTGCTCAACTTCTCATATAGACGTTCAACTATCGCTAATTCCTTCAAAAAGTGTTGTCAAAATTAACTTATTAGAAAAAAGGCTATATACATAGCCTAATTTTTCATTCTATTTCACTTCTCTAAATAAAATTTCGCTTGGGATGACAGAGCCTTGCCAGTAAAGCTCAGTTGATACTTTCTCCGCTAAATCTAAGAAAGATTTCGCAATTTCACTATCTGGCGCTGCAACTACGGTTGGTTTACCCGCATCCAAATCTTGACGAACTTGAATATTCAATGGTAATTGACCTAATACTTTCACATTGTATTTTTGTGCCATTTTTTCTGCACCACCAGTACCGAAAATTGCTTCGTGGTGTCCACAGTTGCTACAAATATGCATAGACATATTTTCCACAATACCTAACACTGGCACAGATACTCGTTCAAACATCGATACACCTTTCACCGCATCTAATAACGCAATATCTTGTGGTGTTGTCACCACAACTGCACCCGTTACAGGAATTTGTTGTGAAAGAGTTAATTGGATATCACCCGTACCCGGTGGCATATCGATCACTAAGTAATCTAAGCTATCCCATAAGGTTTCATTTAAAAGCTGACTTAATGCACTACTTGCCATTGGACCACGCCAAATAGTCGCATTATCTTCATCCATTAAGAAACCGATCGAGTTTGCAGATAAACCATGTGCTTTAATCGGGGTGATATGTTGGTTATCCGGTGAAGTTGGGCGTTGATGTGGTGCACCTAACATATGCGGAACAGATGGACCATAAATATCCGCATCTAAAATACCCACGCGAGCACCTTGAGCTTGTAAAGCAAGGGCAAGGTTAACCGAAACAGAAGATTTCCCAACCCCGCCTTTACCTGAAGTTACTGCGATGATGTTTTTCACGCCTTTTACAGCCGGTTGATTATTCGCACGTTTTAAAGTAGCGATTTGATAATTCACCACCCATTTGATTTCTTTGCTATCCGTTGCTTTTAATAATGCATCAGAAAGCTGTTGTTTCACTTGCTCCACGCCAGTGTTCCATGCAAAAGGCAGTTGTAATTCAATACGTAACACGTCACCGCCTTTTTCTACTTTCTTCAAAGTATTTAAGGCGATTAAGTCTTTTTGCAAACTTGGATGTTGGAATTGTTGAAAAACTTGCAGAACTTGAGATTGTTGTTCCGCCGTTAAATTTTCAGAAAAAGCGGTTGCCATAATATTCCTTTAATAAATAGTGGTAGGTAGTAGAGTAAATTTGTCGGGGATATTCTACCCTTTTTACACCTCAAATGTTAAGCTAAAAGTATAACTAAACTAGAAAAAATCGCACTAATCGGGTAACATACTCGCAATTTTTGCAAAAAGAATAAGAGAAAAATAATGACAACTCAACCTCGTAAAATTTTAGTCACTTGTGCATTACCTTATGCAAATGGCGCCATTCATTTAGGCCATATGTTAGAACATATTCAAGCGGATATTTGGGTACGTTTCCAACGTATGCGTGGCAATAAAATTCATTTTGTTTGTGCTGATGATGCGCACGGCACACCAATTATGCTTAATGCTAATAAATTAGGCATTACACCAGAAGAACTAATCGCAAAAGCAAAAGCTGATCACGTACGTGATTTTGCAGGCTTTAATATCAGTTTCGATAACTATCACTCTACTCACAGTGAAGAAAACAAACAAATCACGGCCGATATTTACAATAAATTAAAAGCGAAAGGTTTCATTAAAACGAAAGTGATTTCTCAGTTATTCGATCCTGAAAAGAATATGTTCTTACCAGATCGTTTCGTCAAAGGGACTTGCCCGAAATGTAAAGCCGAAGATCAATACGGCGATAACTGTGAGGTTTGTGCCTCTACTTATAGCCCAATGGATTTAATTAATCCACGTTCTGCAGTGTCAGGAGCAACACCAATCGTCAAAGAATCTGAACATTTCTTCTTTGACTTACCTGCTTTTGAAGGCATGTTAAAAGAATGGACTCGCTCTGGCTCACTTCAACCGGAAATTGCAAACAAAATGCAAGAATGGTTTGAAAGCGGCTTACAACAATGGGATATCTCTCGTGATGCGCCTTATTTTGGTTTTGAAATTCCAGGTGCAAAAGATAAATTCTTCTATGTTTGGTTAGATGCGCCAATCGGCTACATGGCTTCTTTCAAAAATCTCTGCGATCGTAAAGGCATTGATTTTAATGAATTCTGGGGAGAAAACAGCGATGCTGAACTTTATCACTTTATCGGTAAAGATATCGTGTATTTCCACAGCCTATTCTGGCCGGCAATGTTAGAAGGGAGCGAATATCGCAAACCAACCAATGTATTTGCTCACGGTTATGTCACCGTAGATGGCGCCAAAATGTCAAAATCACGCGGTACATTTATCCAAGCCAGCACCTATTTAAATCATATTGATCCAGAATGTTTACGTTATTACTACGCAGCAAAATTAAACGATCGTATCGAAGATCTTGATTTCAATTTGGAAGATTTCGTTCAACGTGTCAATACGGATATCGTTAATAAACTAGTCAATTTAGCTTCTCGTAATGCTGGCTTTATCGCAAAACGCTTTGAAGGCAGATTAGCAGATAAATTAGAAGACGAAGCACTTTTTGCTGAATTTACGGCACAAGCTGAACAAATTGCTGCTTATTATGAAAGCCGCGAGTACAATAAAGCCATTCGTGAAATTATGGCATTAACCGATAAAGCCAATAAATATATTGATGAAAAAGCCCCTTGGGTGATTGCGAAAGAAGAAGGTAAAGATGCTGAATTACAAGCAGTTTGCTCAATGGGTATCGAGCTTTTCCGTGTATTGATGTCTTACTTAAAACCGGTTCTTCCAAAACTGGCTGAACGTGCTGAAGCGTTCTTACAAACAGAACTAACATGGGATAATATTGCACAGCCACTATTAGGTCATCAACTAACCCCATTTAAAGCACTTTTCTCTCGTTTAGAGAAAAAACAAATTGATGCTGTTGTAGAAGAAACTAAAGCACTTTTCGCTGAAGCAAACAAGGCGACAGAAAAAACAGCGGCAAAAGCGACCGCTCTTTCAAATGTCGAACCTATTGCTGACACCATTACCATTGATGATTTTGCTAAAATCGATATGCGTGTGGCAAAAGTACTGAAATGTGAAGCGGTACCAGAATCCAATAAACTCTTACGTTTTGAGTTAGACTTAGGTGATCACACTCGCCAAGTGTTCTCTGGCATTAAAGCGGCTTACAACAAACCTGAAGAATTAGAAGGTCGTTTTGTTATTGTGGTTGCAAATCTTGCACCGCGTAAAATGAAATTCGGCGTATCAGAAGGGATGATTCTTTCTGCTGGTACTGGCGGAAGTGATTTATTCTTACTTTCAGCTGATAGCGGTGTCACTGCGGGTATGCAAGTAAAATAATTTAATGTTTAGGCGACTTCGGTCGCCTTTTTTATTGCCAAATAGAGTTAAATACCCTACTATATCAATCAGCTATTTATTATGCAAATTAAAAGGAATTCATTATGACAAACGAACTTATCTGCTATAAACAAATGCCGGTTTGGACAAAAGATAAATTACCTAAAATGTTCCAAGAAAAACACAACACTAAAGTGGGAACTTGGGGCAAACTTACAGTGCTAAAAGGTAAACTTAAGTTTTATGAGCTAACTGAAAATGGCGATGTCATTGCTGAGCATATTTTCACGCCGGAAAGCAATATTCCGTTTGTTGAACCACAAGCCTGGCACCGAGTTGAAGCCCTTTCTGATGACTTAGAATGTACGCTTGGTTTCTATTGCAAAAAAGAAGACTACTTCAGCAAAAAATACAATATGACCGCAACGCACGGTGATGTGGTTGATGCGGCTAAAATTATCAAACCTTGTAAAGTTTTAGATTTAGGCTGTGGACAAGGTCGTAACTCACTTTATTTAAGCTTAAAAGGCTACGATGTGACCTCTTGGGATCACAACGAAAACAGCATCGCCTTCTTAAACGAAACCAAAGACAAAGAAAACTTGAATATTAAGACCGCTGTTTATGATATTAACACCGCCAATATTCAAGAAAGCTACGACTTTATTTTATCTACTGTGGTATTTATGTTCTTAAATCGTGAGCGAATTCCAGCCATTATTAAGAATATGCAAGAACACACCAACCCAGGTGGTTATAACTTAATTGTAGCAGCCATGTCCACGCCAGAAGTGCCTTGTCCACTTCCGTTCTCATTTACATTCTCTGAAGGTGAATTAAAAGAATATTACAAAGATTGGGAATTCTTAGAATACAACGAAAATATGGGCGAGTTACACAAAACTGATGAAAACGGCAATCGCATTAAATTAAAATTTGCGACAATGCTAGCAAGAAAAAAATAATTCGCTAATTTAAAAAAGAAAATAACCGCACTTTGTCATATAAAGTGCGGTCATTTTTTATGGTATTTTAATTACTCTTCAATAGAACGTAATAATTCGTTGATACCTACTTTACCTAAAGTTTTTGCATCAACTTTTTTCACGATCACTGCACAGTATAAGCTGTATTTACCACATTTTGATGGAAGGCTACCAGAAACCACTACTGAGCCTGCAGGCACACGACCATAGAATACTTCGCCCGTTTCACGGTCGTAGATTTTTGTTGATTGACCGATAAATACGCCCATAGAGATCACACAACCATCTTCCACAATCACACCTTCAACGACTTCAGAACGTGCACCGATGAAACAGTTATCACCGATAATGGTTGGGTTTGCTTGTAATGGCTCCAATACACCACCGATACCTACACCACCAGATAAGTGAACATTTTTACCAATTTGTGCACATGAACCTACAGTTGCCCATGTATCAACCATGGTACCTTCACCCACATATGCACCAATATTGACATAAGATGGCATTAATACACAGTTTTTAGAAATGTATGCCCCTTTACGTACGGTTGCAGAAGGTACGACACGGAAACCTTCTTGAGCAAAACGCTCTTCGGTATAGTCAGCAAACTTCAATGCCACTTTGTCATAGTATTTGGTTTCTGCTCCATCAATGATTTGGTTATCATTAATACGGAAAGATAATAATACTGCTTTTTTCAACCATTGGTGAGTAACCCATTCACCATCAATTTTTTCTGCAACACGGTATTTACCGCTATCTAGTCCTTCAATCACTTCTTCGATTGCTGCACGAGTTTGTGCATCAACAGTTTTAGGTGTGATTTCTGCACGTTTTTCAAATGCTGCTTCAATAATTTGTTGTAAATTTGACATTTTGCTTCCTATTGTCGATGTGAAATAACGGTTGATAGTTTTATCATATTTTTGACTTTCAAGCAAAAACAACTACGTTTTCTTTTGATTTCAAATATAAAAAAGCGAACCTAATGGCTCGCTTTTTTCTGGTTCTTGTTTACGTTAGTTTATAACAGAAACATTTAATGATGAACCACCAACGATTCTTACGCGACGACCCGCTTTAAAGTTAGGATCTGCTTTTTGAACGACCACAATTTCTTCATTATTATCTTTTCTGATAACAAGTTCTGCGCCATTCACTTGACTCATTTTTTCTTCAGCCTTACTACCGAGCATTGCACCACCAATTGCACCAACCGCTGTTGCAATAGCTTGGCCTGTACCGCCACCAATTGTACTACCCGCAATACCACCTAGTGCGCCGCCACCAACAGTACCAATTACGCCTGGATTATCGGCTTGAATTTTAACTGGACGAACAGAAACAATCGTACCATAGCTAATTGAACGAGCTTCTTTCGCCTGCCCAGCTTCATATACATCACCACTAAAAATATCGGTATTAGCACAGCCAGTTAAACCAATAGACATCATAAGTGCTAACGCCACTGTTATTTTTTTCATAAAACTACCTTCTAAAATTTAATTAAATTGGATTTCTTGGAGACCACGTCGAAATATTTTTTACGCCTTGCCTATCTCCAGAGACTTTCGCACAGATTCCTGTTACTAGAGTTGAATCGTATTTTTGAACGATTACTTCCGTTTCGCCTTCTTGCTTGTATGAACAATCATTCTTTCGAAGGGTTAATTTTATATCATTCCCCTGAGCTTCAGTAAAAATAATTTGTCCTTTATACGTATACTCATCTTTTTTTAATTGAGATGAACATGCAAATAAACCTAAGCTAAATAAAACAATTAATGCTAAGGCAACTTTTTTCATTATATTAACCCTCAAGTATTTTCTTTATCACATAAGGATGAACCTTTATGCAAACGTAATTTTCTGTTTTATCAACAAAACTTACTGCAATGGATGGATTAGGCAATTGCTCCCCTTCCACTTTAGGCTCACTCACTTTCATGGTTAATTGAGTTATTTCCTTCCATAAAAAAGTATTATAAATCCGATTAACCCAACTCTCCACAGATTCATTAAGTAAAAAAGGCATTACAATCTCAATATGTTCCCAGGTTTCTTGGGGATATTGTTTATTTTTAGGGAAAGGTAATTCAATAACATCGACAGGTTGACCAATAAAATTAACTGGTTCATCTAATTCAATCAAATAGATAGGACGATGATTGACGATATTACTGCTTAAAATTTTACCGTACTTTAATAGTTCTGTCAGCCAATTTTTTGCTTTTTCTTCACTATTTGCTCTTAAAGCTAAATGATCAATTTGGTAATCGGCTAAATTAATTTTCATTACGGCAGCTAATTGTTGAATTTTTTCCTTAAATGAAGGTAATTCTTGATAAAGTGCGCTCGATTTTTCCATTAAATTTGACATTTTCTCCTACTCTTACTTTGAGAAATCTATAAACAACGGTATCATAGCTGATTATTTTCATTATTCAATTTCAAGATTAGGAAAAACTGTGAATATTCAATCTATTTTATCCGATAAAATTAAACAGGCGATGATTGCAGCTGGTGCTGATGCACAATGCGATGCGCTTATCCGTCAATCTGGTAAACCGCAATTTGGTGACTACCAAGCAAACGGTATTATGGCTGCAGCTAAAAAATTAGGTTTAAACCCACGTGAATTTGCACAAAAAGTATTAGAGCATGCTGATCTTTCTGATATCGCTGAAAAAACTGAAATTGCAGGCCCAGGTTTTATCAACATTTTCTTAAATCCTACTTGGTTAGCGAATAATATTTCTGCTGCATTAAAAGATCAAAATCTTGGTGTAAGTGCAAATGAAAAACAAACCATTGTGATTGATTATTCTTCACCAAACGTTGCGAAAGAAATGCACGTAGGTCACTTACGTTCTACCATTATCGGGGATGCCGTTGTTCGTACCCTTGAATTTTTAGGGCATAACGTTATTCGTGCGAACCACGTGGGTGACTGGGGGACACAATTTGGTATGCTCATTGCTTATCTTGAAAAAATGGAAAATGAACATGCGAGCGAAATGGAACTTCAAGATCTTGAAGCGTTCTATCGCGAAGCGAAAAAACACTATGATGAAGATGAAGCGTTCGCTGAAAAAGCCCGTAATTATGTAGTTAAATTGCAAGGCGGAGATGAATATTGCCGCACGATGTGGAAAAAATTAGTTGATATCACTATGCAACAAAACCAACGCAACTATGATCGCTTAAATGTAACATTAACCGAAAAAGATGTAATGGGTGAAAGTCTTTATAATCCGATGTTACCTGCTATCGTTAAAGATCTGAAAAAACAAGGTTTAGCCGTTGAAGATGAAGGTGCATTAGTGGTTTATCTTGATGAATTCAAGAATAAAGAAGGCGAACCGATGGGCGTTATTGTTCAGAAGAAAGATGGTGGTTTCCTTTATACTACTACTGATATCGCAGCGGCTAAATATCGTTATGAAACCTTAAAAGCGGATCGTGCATTAGTGTTCTCTGATACTCGTCAAAGTCAACACATGCAACAAGCTTGGTTAATTACGCGTAAAGCAGGTTATGTACCAGATAGCTTCTCACTTGAACATAAAAACTTTGGCATGATGTTAGGTAAAGATGGGAAACCATTTAAAACCCGCACCGGCGGTACCGTAAAATTAGCAGATTTATTAGATGAAGCGATTGAACGTGCAACTGTATTAATCGACGAGAAAAATACCAATTTATCTGATGATGAAAAAACAGCGGTTATTGAAGCGGTAGGTATTGGCTCGGTAAAATATGCTGATCTTTCTAAAAACCGCACGACTGACTATATATTCGATTGGGACAACATGCTCAGCTTTGAAGGTAATACTGCGCCTTATATGCAATATGCTTACACACGTATTCGTTCTATCTTCAATAAAGCAGATGTGAATCCAACCGCACTTGCAGAAGCTAAAATTCAGCTTTCTGATGAAAAAGAACGTGCATTAGCGATCAAATTACTTCAATTTGAAGAAGCAGTTCAAACGGTGGGTAAAGAAGGTACACCACATGTACTCTGTGCTTATTTATATGAATTGGCAGGTGCATTCTCCTCATTCTATGAACACTGCCCAATCTTAAATGCAGAAGATGAAAACGTAAAATTAAGTCGTTTAAAACTCGCTTCTCTTACAGAGAAAACCTTAAAACAAGGTCTAGAGTTATTAGGCATCAAGACAATCGAAAAAATGTAAAAAATTCTACACAAAAATCTAGCTGCACCCGAAAAAGTTGGACTAAATAAATCAACAAGTGAGGTGCAGTCCTTATTATAAAGAAACTCTATAACAGAATTTTAATTATGGTCATCTGCCATTCACAGTTTGTTATTTATATATAAATAATAAGGATATCGAGTATATGATGAAGTGGCTTAATTTTTAAGTAGAGTTAAAAATAATATATTGTTATGAGTAGCGAATAGAAACATAATTAATAGAGTTGAGAGTTGTTTAACTTATTATCATCATCAATATATTCAACTAAAATTAAAGGAACTGACTTCGATATCATATCATCATCAGTTCCTAATAAAGATCACTCATTTGGAGCGACTCTTTTTCTTTATCAATCAACAATTCGTAAATGAGATGCTGATTTTTGTATTTTATTTTTAAGTCTAGGCTTATCTACAGCTTCTGAAAAGCTTAAGGGCTGTTCAGATATTGGCTCTCGATTTAATTCATCGTAAATTTCTTCTGCCTCAAACATTACACCATCACCATTTTCACGAGCGTAAATAGCTAAAGCCGCTCCCATCGGAATATATAACTCACGAGAAATACCTTTAAAACGTGCATTAAACTGAATAAAATCATTCGTTAATTGTAAATTTCCTGTCGCTTCAGCTGAAAGATTTAAGACAATTTGTCCATCTTTTACATATTCTACAGGCACATTAGTACCATAATAATTAGCATCTACAACTAAATATGGTGTAAAATCGTTATCCACTAACCAATCATAATAGGCTCTTAGCAAATAAGGTCGTTTTGGAGAAGGTGAATTGGTCATTATTTGTCATCCATTAAATTTTTAGGTGCGGCTTCACCCACTGATTGTAAAAATGAGTCATGGCTAAACACACGTTCCATATAACCTTTGATTGCTTTGCTTCCTGCACCAGTAAACTCTACGCCCATATTACGTAATTTCCAGAGTAATGGTGCAATATAACAGTCTACTAAACCAAACTCTTCACTCATAAAATAAGGCGTTTGTTGAAAAATTGTAGATACCGCTAACAATTCTTCTTTTAGCTGTTTTAATGCTTCTTCACGCTCAGCCCCTGTACCTTTTTCAGCAATTTCTAATGTCGGATACCAATCTTGTTCGATACGTAACATTAAAAGACGGCTTTTAGCACGAGAAACTGGATAAACTGGCATAAGTGGAGGATGTGGAAAACGCTCATCAAGATATTCCATAATGATGCGTGAGCTGAATAACACTAAATCACGATCCACCAAGGTTGGTAATGTGCCGTAAGGATTTAATTCCATTAAATCTTCTGATAATGCTTGCAAATCCACTTCCTCGTTTTCGTAAGCAACGCCTTTTTCAGCTAAGACAATCTTAACCTGATGACAGTAAATGTCATTTTTATTTGAAAAAAGAGTCATTACTGAACGTTTATTCGATGCATTGGACATTTATTCCTCCGAAGATCCAAAATAATCTATATACTTCTACTTAAAATTGACGACTATTTTAACATAAATGATAGACAAATCGCCAATAATTTCTTATTTTCACTTTAAAATCAAACAGTTAGATAGAAAAATAAAAAATCAAAGAACGGTGATTTTTATTTAACTTACTTTTTACAAGCATAAAAAAAGCAGAGATTGCTCTCTGCTTTCTTGAAACGATAATAAAAATTAACGTTTGGAGTATTGTGGACGACGACGTGCTTTGTGTAAACCCACTTTTTTACGCTCAACGCGACGTGCGTCACGAGTAACGAAGCCAGCTGCACGAAGAGCAGGACGTAAAGTCTCATCATATTCCATTAATGCACGAGTGATACCGTGACGGATTGCACCCGCTTGACCAGAAATACCACCACCTTTAACAGTGATGTATAGGTCTAATTTATCAGTTAATTCCACTAATTCTAACGGTTGACGTACGATCATACGAGCTGTTTCGCGACCGAAATATACGTCTAATCCACGTTGGTTAATAGTGATTTTACCACTGCCCGGTTTGATAAATACACGAGCTGAAGAGCTTTTGCGGCGACCTGTGCCGTAGTTTTGATTCTCTGCCATTTCCTAAACCTCGTGATTAAATGTCTAATACTTGTGGTTGTTGTGCTGCGTGTTGGTGTTCTGCACCCGCATACACTTTTAATTTACGGAACATTGCACGGCCTAATGGACCTTTTGGCAACATACCTTTAACCGCAATTTCAATCACCGCTTCAGGACGGCGAGCGATCATTTCTTTGAAAGTCGCTTGTTTGATACCACCTACATAGCCAGTGTGCCAGTAGTAAAGTTTATCTGTTTCTTTACGACCAGTTACTGCCACTTTATCTGCGTTGATAACAACGATGTAATCGCCAGTATCTACGTGTGGAGTGTACTCAGCCTTGTGTTTACCACGAAGACGACGCGCTAATTCAGTAGCTAAACGACCTAAAGTTTTACCTGTCGCATCTACCACATACCAGTCACGTTTTACTGTTTCTGGTTTTGCTACAAAAGTTTTCATTAATTAATTACCAAAATATAAGTTTGATACCCAGTGTTCCATATTGATTGAAACACAACCATTAATCTTAATCTCCACCCCTTCGAGTGTGATCTCGATAAAATAATACACAGTGGGAATCTGTGCATTTACAGGGTCGGCATATTATACCTATTTTCAATAAAAATGCTAACTTTTTGTTCAAAAAACTCATTTTATTTATAGAACACAAAAATAAACATTAATTAATTTCATGATTTTTATGAAACAATTGAAATTGACGCATGTTTATTCTTATCTTATGATAAACGCATTCTAATAAAAATATGAGAAAGCATGCTATGAGCTACGCAAAAGAAATTGACACATTAAACCAACATCTTGCCGACATTAACAAAAAAATCAATGTATCCTTCGAGTTCTTTCCTGCTAAAAATGAAAAAATGGAAAGTATGCTTTGGGATTCTATTCATCGCTTAAAAGAATTAAATCCTAAATTTGTTTCCGTAACCTATGGCGCAAACTCTGGTGAACGTGATCGTACACATAGCATAGTAAAAGCCATTAAAGCAGAAACAGGTTTAGAAGCCGCTCCTCATTTAACGGGTATTGATGCGACACCTGAAGAATTAAAAGAAATTGCAAAAGATTATTGGGATAGCGGTATTCGTCGCATCGTCGCATTGCGTGGTGATGAACCAAAAGGTTATGAAAAAAAATCATTCTATGCAGCTGACCTAGTTGAACTACTCCGCTCCGTAGCTGATTTTGATATCTCGGTTGCCGCATATCCAGAAGTTCATCCTGAAGCAAAATCAGCGCAAGCAGATTTAATCAATTTAAAACGTAAAATTGATGCTGGTGCCAATCATGTCATTACTCAATTTTTCTTTGATATTGACAATTACCTTCGCTTCCGTGATCGCTGTGCGTCTATTGGCATTGATGCTGAAATTGTACCGGGCATTCTCCCTGTAACCAACTTTAAACAACTTCAAAAAATGGCATCGTTTACGAATGTAAAAATTCCAGCATGGTTGACTAAGGCTTATGAAGGATTAGATGACGATCCAACGACTCGTAATCTTGTTGCAGCAAGCATCGCAATGGAGATGGTAAAAATTCTTTCTCGTGAAGGTGTAAACGATTTCCACTTTTATACATTAAACCGTAGTGAACTGACTTATGCGATTTGCCATACATTAGGCATTCGCCCTAAGTCTAATTAAATATTCGGCTAAACTACATTCAAGCTATAGATAGAATTATCCTACGTAACCCTCTTTTCAGGGACATCATAAAACCAGCACCTAATTATTGATATTTATTCAAGATTAGGTGCGTATCAATTCTGAATTGAAGTTTTTAATATACATCCTCTTTTTCTCTTGCTTTATTTTTACCTAGCACAACATCTTTCATTACCGTCAGCAATTCTTTTTGAACATGAGAAAGCTTTGGCTTTTCTGCTTTATCAAATGCAAGAGGACGACAAAACTCCATCGCCTTAATGCCCAATCGAGCCGTCAATAATCCCACGCCAATCCCCTGTGCCGCTCGTGCAGAAAGTTTTGCAGTAATATTTTGAGAAAGCCAATCCATTCCTAAGCCTTGCACAATCTCCGTTGCCCCTGCAAAAGCAAGATTCACTAACACCATTCTGAGCAAACGAAGACGGGTAAAATACCCTAGCTCAATCCCATAAATCGCCGCAATTCTATTGATTAAACGAATATTTCGCCATGCAATAAAAAACATATCAACAACAGCTAAAGGACTGATTGCCACAATCACAGCGGATTCTGCTGCCATTTTAGTAATCAGTTTTTTCGCTTTTTTATCAAAAGACTGTAACACCGTTTTACTGAATAAATGAGTAACTTCGCGAGCAGAATAACTTTCATTAAGCTGCTTTTCCCATTGGACAATTGCAGGATGTTGCGAATCCAATTTTAAGGTATCGGCAATCGATAAACACAAGGCTCTTCCTTTCTCGCTATCCTGTTCAGAAAAAACTTGATGATTTTTAACCGCACTTTCACCTATTAATCGCTGACTTTGTTCTTGTAGATTCAAACGCTTTTTGAGTTTCACCAAACGTCGCCATTCTGCGATGATTTCAGATAAACCAAACATCACCACAACAAAACTCACCAAGGCAAAAGCAAGATAAATCCATTGTTGATTTTGATAACTATCCCAAATCCATTGAACAGATTGCGCAACTGTCGCGCCTAAAAATAAAAGTGCGGTCAATTTCAAAGCCGTTTTCCAACCACTCGATTTAGGCTTCACAATTTGCTCAAATTGCTCATCCAACAACTCCCCTTCTAAAGGTTCGTTATCAATGGTGGTTTCAACATTATGAAATTCTTGCTTAGGCAGAATTTCTTCCTCTTCGGGTTGGTGAGATTGTGTGAAAATTTGTTTTGTCATTTTGTATTGATGAATAATAAATATGAGTAAATTCTAATGCAAAATGATGACAATCTCACCTTAATATTGAATTAATTTGTAGGTAAAATGAGAGAAATAGCTGAAACAAAACAAGAAATCTTGCATTCGCCGCAGCCATTACATAGTTCAGGAACCAATGATAAATCGGCTCGAATAGCCTTTTGAGTACAACTTTCTCGACAAACATCACAAGACTGCCCTTGAAGTGCAATACACTCTTTACCAAATTCTGGACGAAGCCCTGTATCAGCTGCAAAATAGGGATAAAGAGCATGGGTTTGACATGCCTCCGCGCATTTACCACAGAGATCACAAGCCATATACTCAATATCTAATTCAGCTTTGTTATGCACAAGACGCAATAAATTATTGGGGCAGGCTGAAACACAATCACCACAGCCATTACAAATAGCCAAAAACAAATCTTCTCGAGCTGAAAATGGCGGTCGATGAACTTTACGGATTTGCTTTTCTTGCGGCACCTCCGTTGCACCAAGCACTCCTCTAAATAACCCACGCCGAGATATATGATGATGCGTTAAATATGCTTGATAATAAGCTTCGTCTTTACAATTTGTACTCATAGCATTAACGATAAAAACGAACGTCTGGCACCGAAAGACTTAATTTCTGTTTCCAATCATCGAGTGTAATTAAGGTAAGTTGCGCTAAGCCTTGATAAAACGGATGATTTTCAACATTCGCCAACTTAGTGAGAAAGTGTGGCGCCCAAGTAAATAAATGCTGGCTTAAAAACTCTACTAATAAGTGTGGTCGAGTTTCTACAAGATATGCCGCCAACATCAGCATTAAGCCGATATGATCTTCTGGTTCATCTTGCTGTGCTTGAAAAGCAATTTGATGACGTTTTAAAAAATCACGTAATGCCAATAATGAATTACCAAAAATCACGCATTCAGGATCTAGGTAAACAGACCCCCAAGGAGGAGCGACCAATTCATTTGGGCCAATAAAGAGGTTTTGATATTGCTCTGTAAGGTCTTGTGTTAAACCTTGGTTGATAAGTGCGGTAATTTTTTCGCATGTTTTTTCTTCCAACGGAATATCCCATTCTTTCATCCAAGTCGATTGGCGAAAGAAATCCAGAATACCAGCAATACGTGAGTCACTTGGTTCATAATAAAAGGATGCACCAAGCAGACGTCCGTAAAGGGAAATTTGTTGAAACGTGTTTTGCATAAAATCTCCGAAAATCTAACCGCACTTATTTAGATACTAGCTACCAATCGCCATACCATATGTCATGTGTAATCCATAAAATAACGCACGACCAATGCCTTCAGCAACAAAAGTTAAAATAACTCCACCCCATAATAAACCCGCATTTTTAGCACGGAAGAATAGGAATGATGCAATAGCTAATAAACATAAACGTACAGCTGTCATCACCGCATAATCTGGCACGAGAGCTGCTGCATTTTGGATTGCACTATGAATACCTTGGAAATGAAAGCCTTGATATATACAAACCACGGAAGCACATAACACTGCAAAGGCAAATAAACCTGGCACAAAGTCAAGTTGATAGCTTCGTTGTTTATTTGGCATTAAAAGCGCATGAGCTAAAGCCAAACCACCTAATGCTACGGTGAGATAGAATGACCAAGAAGTCAGGACGGTATTCCAAGTCGGTACGCTGACAATATGATAAACCTGATTCATCATATACATAAAACAAAGCCCAGTAAGTGCGGTCAAAATTCTCCACACATTTCCAAGGAAAGCAGGCATCTTACCTAAAATAGCAATCAGCCAATATAACCCAGCCAAACCAAAGAATACTGCACCTAAGGCTATTTCGTTACTCATCATCGATTCACCAACTCGATTAAGTGAGTTAAACGCCCTCACTGGGGTTCCCAAATGCATGACCGAAGCGATAAAACCTAAACCTAAAATAGCCAAAATCACAAACATCGCTTTATGAATATAGGATTGGCTTTTCTCATTTTTTTCACCCAATAACACGAAAGTAAAAACAAGCCAAGCACCGACCGCACTTTGAGCTAATACTGTGAAAAAAACTAATGGAAGTTCATGTAATCCAGCGTTCATCTTACACCTCTCTTGGATTGCCTAAGAATCCGCTTGTATCCCCACTTGGACGGGAATTTTTGTTTGGTTTCACCACTAAATTTGGATGAGTAATCTCTGCTGGCGGTAATGGCGCAATAGAAGCTTGCTCGCCATATTTAGCTCGCAACTCATCAATTGGTGCAAAATCAAGAGCACGCAATGGACAAGCATCAACACAGATTGGTTTTTGTCCTGCTTTCACGCGAGAATAACACCCGTCACATTTTGTCATATGACCTTTTTGTGCATCATATTGCGGTGCATCATAAGGGCACGCCATATGACAATAACGGCATCCAATACAAGTTTCTTCATTGACAATAACAAAACCATCTTCATTTTTGTGCATCGCCCCTGTCGGACAAACTGCAGTACAAGCTGGATTTTCACAATGGTTACAAGAAATTGACATATAATAGGCAAACACATCTTGATGCCAACATCCATCTGATTGTTGATTCCAAGTTCCCCCTGTGTACTCATAAATCCGACGGAAATTCACATCTGTACCTAAATCTTTGTAATCTTTACAGGCTAATTCGCAAGTTTTACAACCTGTACAGCGATCCGAATCAAAATAAAAGCCATATTGTTTCATTATTCACTCCCTACAAGCGTTCCACTTGAACTAAATTAGAATGTTGTGGATTACCTTTTGCCAATGGTGAAGGTCTTTGAGTAGTCAACACATTAACGCAACCAGAATGGTCTATACGATCTTTGTCTGGTGCATACCACGCCCCTTCACTCAAGGCCACGACACCAGGAATAATACGAGGAGTGACTTTTGCATGGATACGCACTTCACCACGATCGTTAAAAATACGAATCATATCGCCATTTTTAATACCTCGTGGTTCAGCATCAATAGGATTCATCCATACTTCCTGCGGATTTGCTGCTTTTATAACATCAACATTACCATAGGTAGAATGGGTTCTCGCTTTATAGTGGAAGCCGCTGAGTTGTAATGGATATTTTTCCATGAGAGGATCGCCATAATGCTCGAAACTTTGTGCATGAACTGGTAAAGGATGAATCACTTCATCTTCTGCTAGTTTCCAAGTTTTAGCAATTTCAGCTAAACGTGAAGAATAAATTTCAATTTTTCCTGATGGTGTTTTTAACGGATGTGCTTCAGGAGCATCACGGAAATCCTTGTATGCAACTTTAAAACCATTCGGATCTACTTTTTTGAAAATACCTTGTTGTCTAAACTCTTCGAAGGTTGGTAATTCTGGCAGTTTTTCACGAGATTGCTCATAAATGTATCGCAGCCATTCCTCTTGTGTTCGACCTTCAGTAAATTTATCTTTTACACCCATTTTATCAGCCAGATCGCTTAACATATCGTAAATAGTGCGACATTCAAAAGATGGCTTAATGACTTGATCGGCAAAAATCACATATGCCATATTCGCAACGAATGCATCTAATGCAAAATCCATTTGTTCGGAAGTCGTACAATCTGGAAGTAAAATATCACTGTATTTTGCAGTAGAGGTCATGTGATTATCTATCGTAATGATCATTTCGCACTGATTTTCATCTTGCAAAATATTATGGGTACGATTGATTTGTGCATGCTGATTGATAAGACAGTTACTCGAATAATTCCAAATCACTTTAATCGGGGCTGATAGTTTATCCACACCTCGAATACCATCAGTAAGTGCGGTCATTTCTGTGCCTCGAAAAATCGCATCAGTCCACATAAACATTGGAATACTTGCCTTCACAGGGTTTTCTAAAGTCGGCATACGCACAAATGGGATACTGTATGCGCTTTCACGAGCACCTGTATTACCACCATGGATACCTACATTTCCCGTTAAAATTGGTAACATCGCAATAGCACGAGAAATCAACTCTCCATTACTACGACGTTGAGGTCCCCAACCTTGAGAAATAAATGCAGGTTTAGTGCTACCAATTTCACGTGCAAGTTTAATAATCCGATCTACTGGAATACCTGTGATTTTCGATGCCCATTCTGGTGTTTTAGCAATACCGTCATCGCCCTCACCTAAAATATAAGCTTTATAATGACCATTTTTCGGTGCATCTGCTGGTAATGTTTTCTCATCATAGCCCACACAGTATTTATCTAAGAATGGTTGATCAACCAAATCTTCGGTAATCATCACATATGCGAGTGCAGAAACTAATGCGGCATCAGTACCTGGACGGATTGGTATCCATTCGTCTTCACGTCCCACTCCTGTATCAGTATAGCGAGGATCAATCAAAATCATTTTTGCATTGGAACGCTGTTTTGCCTGTTCAATACAGTAAGTTAATCCTCCACCACTCATACGCGTTTCACTCGGGTTATTACCGAATAACACAATTAATTTTGTATTTTCAATATCTGCCATTCCATTACCAAGAGCCCAACCACCACCATATGTATAATCCAAGCCCACAGCAATTTGCGCAGTACTATAATCACCATAATGATTTAAATATCCACCAATACAGTTCATAAAACGCGCGAGCATTGTGGATGCAGGTGGCCAGGATTTGGTCATTGTTCCACCAAGTGTTCCTGTACCATAGTTTAAATATATAGATTCATTTCCATATTTGGTTATATTGCGCTTAAGTGCATCAGCAATTTCCGTCAACGCTTCATCCCAGCTAATTCGTTTAAATTTACCTTCTCCTCGTTTACCCACGCGTTTCATTGGGTATTTCAAACGATCCGGGTTATACACACGGCGTCGCATAGAACGACCACGTAAGCAGGCCCGTACCTGATGATCACGATTGTAAGTTTCGGTTCCTGTATTATCTGTTTCTACATACGTGATCCGATCATCTTTAACGTGCATACGTAGTGGACAACGACTCCCACAGTTTACAGTACAAGCACTCCATACCACTTTTTCTTCATTTTCTTGTACAGTTTTTGGTGTATCCGCTGCCATTGCATTAAAAGGTAACGTAATATCAGCTACTGCAACAGCCGCACCAACAGATGACGCCTTTAAAAAATCTCGGCGATTTACTTGATTAAAATTACTCATAATATCGTCCCCCCACAAGTCAGATTGAGTAATCATTGAAATAGATTAACTAATAGCATCTTTCATATGCAAAAATGTTGACTTCGATCAAATAATCAAAAATAGGTACGAAGAAATAACCAAAAAGATGATTAAAATCAACATGCTATAATGATAACTATTATTAAATAATCTCTATCTGTACTAAATTAGAATGTTGTGGATTACCTTTTGCCAATGGTGAAGGACGGTGTGTAGTCAGTGTGTTAATGCAGCCGCCATGGTCGATTTGATCCCCATTCATATTCGCTTTATGCCATGCTCCCTGTGGCATCGCTAACACACCGGGTATAATGCGAGGCGTAATTTTAGCAGCAATGCGAACTTCGCCGTTTTCATTAAATACACGAATCATTGCACCATCTTGGATATTTTTAGCTTGTGCATCAATTGGATTAATCCAAACTTCTTGTCGGTTTGCTGCTTCTAAAATATCCACGTTACCATAAGAAGAATGGGTACGTTCTTTGTAATGGAAACCAATCATTTGGAATGGATAATCTTTGCGTTTCGGATCATCTACACCGTTGAAACCTGCATAATAAATTGGTAATGGATGAATCACCTCATCCTCTTCCAATTCCCACGTTTGCGCAATTTGGGCTAAAGCTTCCGAGTAGATTTCAATTTTGCCAGATGGGGTTTTCAATGGATTTTTTTCAGGATCATCTCGGAAAGCTTTGTACGCAACAAAATGCCCTTTGGGATCACGTTTTTTGAAGATACCTATTTTCTTCATATTTTCATAATCAGGTAAGTCCTTATCTTTTTTCATCATTTCTGAATATAAGAACTTAATCCAATCTTCTTGTGTTTTGCCTTCTGTGAATTTGTTATACACATCTTGCCCAAGTCGTTTTGCTATCTCACTGGCGATTTCATAAATAGGCTTCCGTTCAAATTTAGCTGTAGTAGCAGGTTGCCCAAAAATTAAATACCCCATATTTCCAGCATATTCATTGGGCGTAAGATCGGCTTGTTCAGTGATCATTAAATCTGGTAATAAAATATCGGCATATTTAGCTGAATCTGTCATAAAATTTTCAACCACAACAATCATTTCACATTTGCTTTCGTCTTGTAGAATGTGATGCGTTTTATTGATGTTAGAATGTTGATTGGTGATGGTATTACCCGCATAGTTCCAAATAAACTTAATAGGTACATCCAATTTACCCTTACCTTTAACACCATCTCGAAGTGCGGTCATTTCAGGGCCTCTTTCAATGGCATCCGTCCACATAAACACAGAAATTTTAGTTTTCACTGGATTTTTTAAGGTTGGAAATTTGACATTAGTAATCTTGTAAGTGTCTTCACGTGCACCTGAATTACCACCATGTATTCCCACATTACCCGTTAAAATAGCCAACATTGCGACCGCTCTTACCGCAAGCTCGCCATTGGATTGTCGCTGAATCCCCCACCCTTGAACAATACAACAAGGTTTTGTCATAGCAATTTCCCGTGCAAGTCGAATAATCGTTTCTTCTGGAATACCAGTAATTTTGGCAGCCCAGTTTGGTGTTTTAGCGATACTATCTTCACCATAGCCGAGAATATAAGCTTTATAATGAGCATTCTTTGGTGCACTTGGTGGCAAGGTTTTTTCATCATATCCCACGCAATATTTATCTAAAAAGGTTTGATCGACCAAATTTTCACTAATCATCACATATGCCATTCCCGCAACTAATGCAGCATCGGTACCAGGACGAATTGGAACCCATTCATCTTCACGCCCTGCGGCAGTATCGGTGTAACGAGGATCAATTACGATCATTTTCGCTTTTGAAATTTCACGAGCTTGCTCCAGATGATATGTAATTCCCCCACCGCTCATGCGTGTTTCCATCGGATTGTTGCCGAAATATACAACTAGCTTACTGTTAATAATATCCGATGTTGCATTGCCTTCATTTGAACCATAAGTGTAAGGCATAGCCATAGAAACTTGAGCACGACTGTAAGTGCCGTAATAGCTTAAATAACCGCCATAACAATTCATCAAACGGGCAAAGGGCGAAGTCGGTGCGGCAGAACGGAGTATATTTCCTGCACTGACACCTGAGCTGTAATTAATGTACACAGCTTCATTACCGTATTCCTTTACAATACGTTTGAGGTTATCTGCAATAGTCTCATAAGCCTCTTCCCAGCTGATACGTTTAAATTTCCCTTCTCCTCGTTTGCCAATTCGTTTCATGGGGTATTTTAGACGGTCAGGATGATTCATAACTCTTCGAATAGAGCGTCCACGCAAACAAGCACGAACTTGGTGATTGCCATAAATATCGTCGCTGGTATTATCTGTTTCGACTTGATAGACTTCGTTATATTTCACATGTAAACGAAGCGCACAACGACTGTGGCAGTTACCAGGACAAGTATTCCACACGACTTTTTCTGTGGATTCTACAATCGGTTTAGTTTCAGCTTTGGAAGTAAAAGGAAGGGGTAATTGAGAAACTGTAGCCAGAGCGGCACTGGTTTTAAGAAGTTGTCTGCGATTAAATGCAAAAAAGTTTGGATTATTTTTATCCATAATCATATTCTCCCGGAATAATGAAGTGATGCTTTTCAGTATAGAGAAAAAAGGTTCAGATGGTTGTTGATAAAAATCAAAAAATGATAAATCACCAATCTGGTCGGATCAGTATTACATTTTATTTATTCTATTTATTTTATATTGCTCAATTGACGAGCACCTGAAAAATCCGTTAGCATATCGCCATCCACAATTAGTTTATCTAATGTGTTAAGTTTTAACTGTTAACTAACTAGAAGGATCTTTTCATGAAGAAACTTATCGCCACTGCGGTACTCTCCGCATGTTCCATGGCTTATGCCAATACCGACATTCCAAACTACAATACTGATTCTCATCTGTATGAATTCATGCAAACCTACGATTTAGTTGTGCCAAAAGGCTCGCAAGGACAAACCAATTTATGGGTTCCATTGCCATTTAATGGAGAATACCAACAAGTGAAATCGATTCACTTTGAAGGTAATTACATGAATGCCTATGTAACAGAAAACAATAAATACGGTGCGAAAACCTTATTTGCTACTTGGGATAAAGATGCTCAAAAGCGTGATTTAAAGGTTACTATGGTCATTGAAACAAAAGACCGTGAACCGATGGTGAAAGGTGCTTTAGATAATTATACTCCGCCAAAAGATATTCAGTATTCCGTGGATGTACAAGAGTACTTAAAAGCTACTCAACACATTAAAACTGATGGCATTGTGAAAGAATTTGCTGACAAAATCGTAGGTAAAGAAACCAATCCATTGAAAAAAGCTGAGTTGATTCACCAATGGATCGTCAACAATATGGAACGTGATAATTCTGTATTAGGTTGTGGCGACGGCGATGTAGAAAAAATTCTTACCACTGGCGTATTAAAAGGTAAATGTACCGATATTAACTCTGTATTTGTGGCGCTTGCTCGTGCGGCAGGCATCCCAGCCCGTGAAATTTTTGGTATTCGCTTAGGTGCGGCAGAGAAAATGGGTAAATATTCCAAAGGTGCTTTCGGTAGTGCGAATGAACAAGGCATAGCAAACGTAAGTGGCGGTCAGCACTGCCGTGCTGAATTCTATCTTGCAGGGTTTGGATGGGTACCAGTTGATTCCGCAGACGTTGCCAAAATGCGTTTAGCAGAGAAAAAATCTGTTGAAGATAAAGATACACAAGCCGTAGCAAAATATTTGTTTGGTAACTGGGAAGCAAACTGGGTTGGATTTAATCATGCTCGTGACTTCGATTTATATCCACAACCAGAACTGGCTCCAATCAATAACTTCGGCTATCCGTATGCAGAAGTAGGTGGCGATCCGTTAAATTCCTTTGATCCAAAAGAATTTAAATATGACTACGTCTCTAAAAAACTCTAATAAATCCTTTTGGGTTGCCATAGCCACCGCACTTAGCGCTGCTGTGGCATCAACCTTGTGCTGCATCGCACCATTAATCTATTTGGTGTTCGGTGTATCATCTACTTGGTTGATTGGCCTAGGCGAATATGATTATTTGCGTATTCCAATGCTTATCGTTTCATTATGCGCCTTCGCCTATGGATTTTGGCTGTTGATGTTTTCCAAAAAAATCATTTGTAGCAAATATATTTCCCGTAAAAAACTCATCGTTTTATATTGGATTGTATTTATCGTGATGATTTTTTTCTTAACCTATCCAACAATTTTGCCTTGGATTTTAGAATTAGCTAATTAGGAATAAAAATGAAGAAATTATGTACCGCACTTTTGCTTTCTCTGTTTGCCATTTCTTTCGCCCATGCGAATGAAACCAAACAAATTGTGCTAAAAGTAAAAGAAATGAATTGCCAGCTTTGCGCTTATTTAGTGAATAAAGAGCTACGTAATATTGATGGCGTTATATCAACAAAAGCATCTATTAAAGATGGGTTAGTGACGGTTGTGGAAGATCCAAAAGTCACAAACCAGCAATTATTCGATGCGATTCACAAGCTGAAATATACTGCTGAAGTCGTGAATTAAATGCTAAATATCTAGCAAAAAAAGTGCGGTGAAAATTCACCGCACTTTTCGTTTCGAGCAATCGAATTATTTAATCACGCCACATGCCATACGTGGGCCACCACCGCCAAGTGGAGCAGGATGATCGGAGTGATTATCACCACCAGCGTGAATCATAATAGAATGACCACGAACTTCATCTAATTTTTTAAGACGTGGCGCTAAAACAGGGTTAGTTGCAGTGCCATCATGTAATACAGTTAAAGCCGGTAAGTCACCTAAGTGGGCATCATCTTGCCATGGGTAACCATGTTGTTTTGCACCTTTAGGATCCCAGTGACCGCCAGCCGCTAAACCTGCGGTTAATTTGCCGTCTTTTTCTTTTGGATCACAGCTTGGATTTTCATGAATGTGGAAACCGTGTAAACCTTCAGCTAAACCTTGTAGATTTGGTGTAAATACTAAACCATAATTTGATTCAGTAATAGTTACAGTCCCTACATCCTTGTTACCATTTGCAGGATCTAATTGTTGTATTTTTACTTCGATTGAAGGACCTGCTGGTTTTGCCATATGGTCATGTGCATTTGCCACGCCAGCAGCACAAATTCCGCTGATTGCTAATGCTAAGAGAGTTTTCATTTTCATCATAAGCTCCTTTACTTTAGAAAGACTCAAATTGATTCTACCTAAATACCAATAAAAAAATAGTGGTTTATATTAAGTATTTGACAATTAAATTGATTTGACTTTTCTATCAATCAAACCTATCCGCCAATAAAAACTGTAAAACTGCATCCATTCTTAAATGCGGGATGCTTTCACCTTGTTGTAAAACTTGAGGTTCAAAGGAATCAAAATCAAAAGATTGTTTTGACCAGAACTCTGCATTAGGTAGTTTACTTGGAACAGATCCTGGATAAAGCGTAACAAGTTGCTTATCTAAAGAACGCACACCTTGAATAGCTTTAATTTGTTTACCGTTTTGATTAACTAGAACCTGTTTTGTTGCTCGAATCGCAGCAATTGCGGTATATTCTGTATCAATCCCTTCAAATTCAACATGACGACCGCCCTCTTGCACCAATTGGCGCATCAGGCTGATTAAGTTTTGAATTTGATCTGTCGTGATATGATCGGCTTTTGTTGCCACAAACATGAGCTTATCAATATTCGGAGAAAACAAGCGATTAAGTAAATTGCGTTTCCCATAATGAAAATTTTTGAAAAGCTGATTAAGCCCTGTTTGCATATCGATAAAAGCTTGTTGGCTATGATTCAGTGGCGTTAAGCAATCGGCTAAAATCACTTGGCGATCAAAGGTCGAAAAATAATTTTCATAAAAGCCTTTCACCACCTTATTACGATAATAATCATATCGTTTATTCAACACCGCAAAATAGCTATTGGATTTCGCTTCTCTTTTCAGTTTTTGCCATTGTTCTTCCGACAAATGCAATAACGGAAAAAATTGTAATACAGGTGCACCTTCTAATTCCCCAGGCAAGACGAATCGGCCTGGTTGAATAAATTGCATTCCTTCTGCTTTGCAGGCAAGCAAATAATCGGTATAAGATTTTGCAATCTGTGCTAAAACATCTTCATTGACGACCGCACTTAGGTCGAGTTTTTTCAGTTTTTCCAACCACTCTTGCGCAAACTGTTGACGAACACCTGATGTAATTTTGGCTAGTTCAAGTGACCATTGTTGAAAGTCTAGATTTAGCAAAGGTAAATCCAATAGCCATTCACCAGGGTAATCAAAAATATCTAAATATAATGTGCCACGTTCTTTAAAATGGCGAAGTAAACCCGATTGACGTTCAAAACGAATAGCAAGACGTGTTTCACTCACGCCTCGAGTAGATTGGCACCATTGTGGTGGATTATTCATTAAATCATTGAGATTCGCTTCATAATCAAAACGTGGAATACTTAAATCCTGCTGAGGCACACGTTTTACCGCTAAAATAGATTGATTTCGGGCTGCCTCAAATAAAGGAAGATGAGCATTTTCCTTTTGATTAATATATAACAGTTGATTAATCAAACTCGTAATAAAAGCGGTTTTACCGCTTCGACTTAACCCCGTTACAGCTAAACGCAAAGTGCGGTCAAATCCGCGATTGATTATTTGATTAATTTCCCGATTAATTGATTTAAACATATCCTAAAAATCCAATAACTAGCCATTTTTGCCAAGATATTTTACAATTCACTCAATTTATCACAAAACGGTCTTTAATAATAAAGCTATGTTACGTCGAAATGTCACTTTTTGTTTTTTATTGTGTGGGTTGAGCCTAATTAATCTGGCACAAGCCGCCCCTCGCATACCTAAAATGCTGACGGAAAATGGCTTAACATACTGCACAAATGCATCGGGTTTTTCCTTTAACCCGCAAACTGCCGATGCAGGTACCAGTATGAATGTGGTAACGGAGCAAATTTATAACAAATTGTTTGATATTAAAGACCACAGTGCCGCACTTATTCCTGTGTTAGCACAATCCTATTCAATTTCATCTGATGGCAAACAAATTCTCATTAATCTTCGTAAAGGAGTGAAATTCCATCGTACGCCTTGGTTTACGCCTACACGTGACTTTAATGCAGAAGATGTGGTCTTTTCAATTAATCGTGTTTTAGGGCATGATACTTATCTGCCGACACTTTCAAACGATGTAGTAACCTATAAAAATCCACAATATAGAATCTTCCACGAGCAGGCCAAGAAGGTTCACTTTCCGTATTTTGAAAGTATTAAGCTGAATCAAAAAATTAAAAGTATCACGGCAACGAATCCTTATCAGGTCAAAATTGAACTGTTTGAACCTGATGCCTCAATTCTGTCGCATCTTGCCAGTCAATACTCTATTATTTTCTCTCAAGAATATGCGTATCAATTAAGTGCTGACGATAACCTCTCCCAATTGGACACGCATCCTGTCGGCACAGGTCCGTATCAAGTAAAAGATTACGTTTATAATCAATATGTTCGCTTAATACGTAATGAGGAGTATTGGAAAAAAGAAGCTAAAATTGAAAATATTATTGTGGATCTTTCAGCTGAACGCAGTGGTCGTTTAATAAAATTCTTTAATAATGAATGTCAGATTGCTTCTTCTCCAGAAGTTAGCCAACTTGGTTTGTTAAGTGAAAAAAATACTCCTTATTATTTACAATCCACAGAAGGGATGAATTTAGCTTATTTAGCTTTCAATTTTCAAAAATCGTTAATGCAGGATAAAACAATTCGTCAAGCCATTTCACAAAGCTTAAACCGTTTTAGAATTGTACGAAACATTTATCATAACACGGCGACTGTAGCGAATAATATTATTCCTGATATTTCTTGGGCTTCAGCGATTAACACGCCTGATTTTGCATATGATTATCAGCCTTCAAAAGCGGAAAAAATCTTACGAGATAAGAAATTAGCATTAAAAATGTGGGTTATAAATGAAGAACAAGTATATAATCCGGCTCCCATTAAAATGGCTGAACTTATCAAATGGGATTTAGCAAAGGTTGGAGTGGATGTTAAAGTGCGGTTAGTAACACGTACATTTTTAACCGAACAATTACGCAATCACACTGAAGATTATGATTTGATTTTAACAGGGTGGCTTGCAGGAAACCTTGATCCTGATGGTTTTATGCGTCCGATTTTAAGTTGTGATACTCAAAATGAAATCACAAATTTATCCAATTGGTGTAACCCTGAATTTGATAAGATGATGGATCGTGCACTGTCGACTAATCATTTATATGAGCGTTCTAAAGCTTATAATAGCGCACAAGAACTTATTTTAGATGAATTACCTATTGTGCCAATTGCAAACGTTCAACGACTTTTAGTCGCAAGTGGCAACGTAAAAGGCATAGAAATGACACCATTTGGTAGCATCAATTTTTCTACTTTATATTTTATGAAAACTAAGGAGAAAAAATAATGCTCCTTTCAGCAATTAGACATATAGTTTGGATGATTATCTTATTATTGATTCTCTCTTTGCTAAGCTTTGTCATTTTAATGCGTGATCCGCTTAATGCTGATCTTATTACCAATAATATTTATAGTACTTACTATCACTATTTAACGTCATTATTACAAGGCGATTTGGGCATTACTTATAACGGAGGAAAATCCTTAAAAGATTTAATTTTCACCGTCTTACCACCAACATTAGAACTCTGTTTTACTGCGCTCTTATTAGCTTGTCTTTTAAGTATTCCTTTGGGTGTATTAAGTGCGGTCTATAATCAAGGTGCTTTTTCTCGAACATTGCAAAGTATCTCGAATGTTGGTTTATCGATTCCTAGTTTCTGGTTAGCTCCTATTTTGCTTTATGTTGCAGCAATTCAAAATTGGGAAATTGCAGCAATTGGACAATATAATTTACTCTATGAAATCAAACCAATAACAGGTTTTCCTATCATTGATATGTGGTTTTTAGATGTTACTTACCGAACAAAAATAGTACAGAACGTTTTACAACATTTAGCCTTGCCCACATTGGTGCTTTGCATTCTACCGACAATGGAATTTATCCGTATTATTCAACAACGAGCAAATTATTTACTTCAGCAAGAATATGCTAAAGCGGCAGTAACACGTGGGTGGTCAAAATGGATGATCTTAAGACGTTATGTTTTTCGAAATACATTTCCATTATTAATTCCACAGTTTACTCGTGTATTTACCTTAGTGTTAACACAATGTATGCTAGTAGAGACTGTCTTAGGCTGGCCTGGTATTGGACTTTGGCTCATAAATGCTGTAACCCAACAAGATTACAATAGCATTTCTGCTGGTGTAGTGGTAATTGGTATTTGTATAATCATTATTGATACCTTATCCAAATTACTCATGTTTATATTAGATCCATTTAATAAGAAGGGATGGTATGCAAGATAGAGAACCTGATGAGTTTCGTGAAAGTACCTCCTTTTTTCAGATTTGGTTACTTTTTCGTCAAAATCGTGTAGCGTTATTTAGTTTCTATTTATTTGTTTTTCTTATTTTTATCGCACTTTTTCCCAAGCTAATCATGCCTTATAACGAAAGCATGGAATTTGTGGGAGAAGAACTTATGCCGCCATCTTGGGTCGAAAAAGGCCGTATTGCCTTTTTCTTTGGAACCGATGATCTCGGTCGTGATGTACTCAGTCGACTCATCATGGGGACGCATTATACCCTTGGTTCATCTCTTTTAGTCGTCATTGCTGTAGCGATTATTGGTGGTGCATTAGGTATTCTTGCGGGCATGTCAGAAGGGATTAAATCTCGTGTCTTAGGTCATATTTTTGATGCGTTTTTATCCATTCCTATTTTGTTGATTGCCATTATCATTTCAACATTAATGGAACCGAGCTTGATAAATGCCATATTTGCTACCCTATTAGCTATTTTGCCGTATTTTGTACATGCCATTTATCAAGCCATTCAACAAGAGCTGAAGAAAGACTATGTTCTCTTGCTAAGATTAGATGGGATTTCAAACTGGGAGCTATTAAAAAGCACCATTTTGCCGAATATTAGTGTTGCCTATACGCAAGAAATCGCCCGTGCATTTGTGGTTGCTATTTTAGATATTACAGCATTAAGCTTTATTTCGCTAGGTGCACAACGTCCAATGCCTGAATGGGGTGCAATGATTAAAGATTCATTAGAATTAATTTATCTTGCACCATGGACAGTTTTATTACCCGGTTTTGCTATTATTTTTACCATTTTATTGAGCATTATTTTTACTAACGGATTGTGTCAAGCAATCAACAAATATTACGAGTAACCGATGGCGCTGTTAGATATTCGCAATCTTAATATTGAAATTCAAACACCAAACGGCCGCATAAAAATTGTGGACGGCGTCAATCTTTCAGTCAATGAAGGCGAAATTCTAGGACTTGTTGGTGAATCGGGTTCCGGTAAAAGTTTAATCGCTAAAATAATCAGTAACTCCATTAAAGATAACTGGATTGTTACGGCTGACCGTTTTCGTTTTAATGATATTGAATTACTTAAACTAACACCGAATCAACGTCGAAAAATCGTTGGAAAAGAAATTTCAATGATTTTCCAAAATCCATTAAGCTGCCTAGATTCAAGCCGAAGAATCGGCAAACAGCTTATTCAGAGTATTCCGAACTGGACATTTAAAGGTCATTGGTGGCAATGGTTTGGCTGGAAAAAACGTCGAGCAATTGAATTACTACACCGTGTAGGTATTAAAGATCACCTGGACATTATGGCAAGTTATCCTGACGATCTCACAGAAGGTGAAGGTCAAAAAGTCATGATCGCAGTAGCGATTGCAAATCAGCCTCGCTTATTAATTGCGGATGAACCCACCAATTCTTTGGAGTCAATTACATCATTACAAATTTTCCGCTTACTTTCAAGCATGAATCAAAACCAAGGCACAACAATTTTATTAGCGAGTAATGATCTGAAAAGTATTAGTGAATGGTGTGATAGCATTTCTGTGCTTTATTGTGGTCAAAATACAGAGTCTGGCCCAACCGAGCAATTATTAGAAATGCCTCATCATCCTTATACACAAGCATTACTCTACTCTGTTCCCGACTTTAGTCGCCCCTTAAGTTTTAAAAGCCGATTGGGAACATTGGAAGGCACCGTTCCCATTCTGGAACAAATGCCGATGGGGTGTCGATTAGGACCTCGCTGCCCTTTTGCACAACGTGAATGTATTCAGAAACCAGGCCGATATCGCATTAAACAGCACGAGTTTTCCTGCCATTATCCAATAAATCTCCGAGAAAGGCAGTTTAAAGATAAAATGACAACGTCACCACTTACGCTCAATACAGAATCAAAAGGAAGTGAATAATGCCTTTATTACAAGTGGAAAATCTTAGCAAAACCTTTGAAGGTCCGGCTAAATTTTTTGGCACAGAGCAGTTTTATGCAGTAAAAGAGATAAGCTTTTCACTTAATCGCAAAGAAACGCTTGCGATCATTGGTAAAAATGGTTCGGGTAAGTCAACCTTAGTGAAAATGATCGCAGGGATTACCCCCCCAACTTCAGGAAAAATATTATTTAATGATTTACCGTTAAAATTTGAAGATTTTCATAATCGAGCGCAGCATATCCGAATGGTTTTCCAAGATGCGAATTCAGCATTTAACCCTCGCTTAAATATAGGACAAGCCTTAGACGCACCATTGAAATTAATTACCAATTGGGATGAAGAAACACGCAATCAAAAGATCTTTGAAACCCTTTCATTAGTGGGACTTTATCCCGATTATACTAATCTTAAAATTAAACATCTCTCAATGAGCCAAAAACAGCGGATTGCCTTAGCTCGCGCACTGATTCTTCAGCCTGAAATTATTATTATTGATGATGTTCTTAGCGCATTAGATGCTTCTGTACGTGTTCAATTACTTAACTTAATTTTAGATTTACAAGAACATTTGGGGCTTTCCTATATTTATGTAGGGCAAAACTTAGGCATTATCAAACACATTGCTGATCAAGTCTTGGTGATGGATCAAGGTGAAATTATCGAATCAGGTACACCAAGAGAGATCTTCACCAATCCGCAAAACAATATTACCCGCCTTCTTGTGGAAAGTCATTTTGGTCAATTACTCGATGAAAATGCTTGGCAAACAACTACTTCCTAATCATCTGTAAATTCAAGTTAGGCATAGACATCTTAAAAAAACGTCTTTAAAATTGACCGCTCTTTTCATTCTTTTTAACAAAATAGGAAAGCAACTATGCAAGCATTATTAAAACTCACTAACTTTGTAAGCAAAACTTTCGCCCTATGGGCGATTGTTTTTGCTCTTCTCGCCTTTCTCTTCCCTGAGCAATTCAAAATTTTTGCACCCTACATTCCTTACCTTTTAGGTTTGGTGATGTTTGGCATGGGGATCACCTTAACGTTTGCAGATTTCAGCGAAGTGGCTAAACATCCTAAATCTGTACTTATTGGTGTAGCGGGTCAATTTATTATCATGCCTATCATTGCATTTGGATTAGCAAAAGCCTTTGATTTACCTGCTGATTTAGCAGTTGGTGTGATTCTTGTGGGTTCTTGCCCGGGCGGTACGTCATCAAACGTAATGACTTATTTAGCGAAAGGTAACACCGCACTTTCTGTTGCTTGTACGACAATTTCAACCTTACTTTCACCAATATTAACCCCTGCTATTTTCTATGTATTAGCAAGTCAATGGTTAGATATTGATGCAGGCGCAATGTTTATGTCTGTATTAAAAATGGTATTATTCCCCATTTTCTTAGGTTTAGTTATTCGTGCTCTCTTCAAGAAACAAATCGAGCAAGCAAGCCAAACGATGCCATTAGTCTCAGTTATTTCTATCGTCTTAATCTTGGCAGCGGTAGTAGCAGTAAGTAAAGATAAAATCGTGGAATCAGGCCTATTAATTTTCAGCGTAGTGGTTTTACATAACTGCTTAGGCTATTTAATTGGTTACTTTGCAGCGAAATTATTTAAACTTAATACTGCAGATAGCAAAGCGGTGGCAATTGAAGTAGGTATGCAAAACTCAGGTTTAGGCGCCGCACTGGCTGCCGCACATTTCAACCCAATTGCAGCGGTACCAAGTGCTTTATTTAGTTTCTGGCACAATGTATCGGGTCCAATTTTGGCAAATATTTTCTCCAATATCAAAAATGAAAAATAAGCTAATTGGATAAAAAATAAGGGCGAAAATTACATTCCGCCCTTTTTACATTTTACTATTTTACTTAACCGAACCACAATTTAAACAATATAGATACTGTCCTTTTGGATCATTAAATTTGGTTAACACATTCAGTTGTTTTTTCACTTGATACACTTCCTGTGGCAATCCCAACCAATTTGTCAGCAAAGCTTGACCTTTTTGTTTAAGCTTACGATCTAATTTAGCTAGGAAACTATTATCTTCATCTACCAACCATTGCACACTAAAATTATCCATGTATTTATCAGGATGTTGATTAACTAGTGCGACCACTTTATCAATGGCTACATCAATATCACCTAACTCGTCCACTAAACCGTTTTTCTGTGCATCTTGCCCTAACCATACCTGGCCCTGAGCAATTTTGTCCACTTTATCTTTTGATAATTGACGACCACGGCTTACTACCTCTAAGAAACGATCATAACCATTTTCAATACTAAGCTGGTAAATATCCTGAGTATTTTTACTCAATGGGCTTAAGGCTGAGGTTTCCGCGAGATCTGTTGTTGCCACGCCGTCAGTACTCATTCCCATTTTTTTGATTGTATTTTCAAAGGTTGGGAATAATGCAAAAATCCCGATTGAACCCGTAATCGTATTTTTATCCGCGACAATATAGTCTGCAGTTGAAGAAATCCAATAACCACCAGAGGCTGCCATCCCTCCCATTGATACCACAACAGGTTTGCCTACTTTTTGGAGGTTTTCAGTTTCCTGGCGAATAATCTCAGAGGCAAATGCACTGCCACCAGGTGAGTTAACACGGAGAACAACCGCCTTCACTTTCTCGTTATCATAGGCCTGTCTTAATAACTTCACAATGGTATCGCCACCGGCAGATTCCTCATCACTTTCACCATCAATAATCGTGCCTTCGACATTCACTACCGCAACGATATTTTTTTCATTAGGATCGACAGAGAAACGATCACCTAAATCAGATAAATAATCTTCAAACTCTAATAATTTCGCTTTTCCTTCTTCATCTTGCCCAAAAAGTGCGGTCAATTTTTTATCTAAATCCAATCTTGTCGCAAACTGTGTCACTAAATGACGTTTTTTCACATAAGCCGTTTCATCACCTTTTAATACTTTTAAATCACTAATATATTTTTGTGCATTCGGTAATACATCATTAGCGGTAATATTACGATTAGCTATTAATGTTTGCATATAATTTTGCCACATACCTCCAAGCCATTTTTGCATATTCGCTTTTGCCTCTGGCGACATATCATCACGCAAGAAAGGTTCTACAGCAGACTTATAAGTCCCAACACGGAAAATATGCGGCGTAATTTCAAGTTTTTCGATCATGGATTTAAAGTAAAGATTTTCCTGACGCAAACCTTGAATACCAACTTGCCCAATTGGATTGAGATAAATGTCATCCGCAAAACTCGCAAGGAAATATTGTGCCTGCGTGTAATTGTCGGCATAAGCAATAACCGGCTTTTCTGACTCTTTGAAACTTTGAATCGCTTTTCCTACATACTCTAATGATGGAAGATCGCCCCCTTCAAAATCATTTAAATTCAATACTAAACCACGAATACGTTCATCATCTTTCGCAGATAAAATACTTTGCACCACATCAAAAGTGGAATATTTATAAGAGACTTTTTCATCATTTAAACGTTGAAATTCCTCTTGCCAACTCAGCATATCTTCCGTGTTATCTGCAAGATAGCCTGTTAAATTTAAATATAATGCGCCTTGATCGCCCGATAAAACTTGGCTTTTCTTGCCATCACTAAAAAGGCTGACAAGCACAATCAACGCTAAAACAAATAATAAGAACACAAAATTCATCACAAGATTTCGGATAAAATTGAGCGCTTTACAACAAAATTTCAATACGCTTAATATGACATTCATGCGAAATTAAACCTTTTAAAACAGAAATAAAAATTGTGCGTAGCCTATCATAAAGTCCTATGAAAAACTATGTTATAATCAACCGCACTTAACTGGAAGAAGGAAAATACTATGGATGCATTAACCCTTTTAACACAACGTAAATCCAATAAAAAATTAATAGCTCCCGCCCCTAGCCAAGTGCAATTAGAGCAAATGTTTCAAGCCGCTTTACGTGCACCTGATCATGGTAAACTCGAACCTTATCATTTTGTCGTGATGCAAGGCACTGGTTTAAGTAAATTAGAAGGCTTGCTCAAAGCATCTGTGGCTGAATTTGATTTAGGTGAAGAGAGATTAAAAAAAGCAGAGAATTTTGCACGCCGCGCACCAATGGTTATTGCCGTCATTGCTAAAATTAATCATGAAGTCGCCAAAGTTCCTGGTTGGGAACAAATGCTTACTGCAGGTGCAGCAACTTATGCCCTTCAACTTGCAGGTAATTCGCTTGGCTTTGAGAGCTTTTGGGCAACGGGTCCACTTATTGAAGGACGTGAATTACGTGAAGCATTTGGCTGTGGTAAAAATGATAAGATTGTTGCCTTATTACAAATTGGTACAGCAGCTGAAAAATTAGAAAAAGACTGTAAACCAAAAGATTTATCACGTTTCGTGAGCCATTTATAAAAATCAAAAAAGGCGGAAGTTTCCGCCTTTTCTGTTTATTTTATTCTAACTCGCCTTCTATTCCGCTTCGAATTTTGTGCTCAAACGCCGTATAATCCACTAAAAAGGCATCATGTCCATAATCCGATGGGAATTCGTAAAATTTTAAATCGACTCCCGCTTGTTCTAAAAGCTGTTTACTTTTATGTAAATCAACAGATTTAAATAGTTGATCGGTCGTTACTGAAACTAATGTATAGCATGCCTTAATTCGAGATAAGGCTTCTTTTACATCAATATATCCCATACTTGGATCATACAGATCGAGCGCTCGCAATAAATGTAAATAGGAATTAGCATCAAAACGATCTAAGAATTTTTGACCTTGATAACTTAGATAGGATTCCACTTGAAAGTGATCCCCCCAGAATTGCCCGTCAGATTTAGTTGCTCGACCAAATGCCTTCGCCAATTGCAAATCAGTGCGATAGGTTAGCATACCCAGCATTCGAGCTATCGAAAGGCCTTGGTGAGGTGGAGTCCCCTCATAATAATCACCATGATTAAAATTTGGATCATTGATTATTGCTTGACGCATAACATGATTAAACCCAATGGCTTCCGCACTAAAAAAAAGAGAAGAGCATAGATTTACAATATTATCCATAAAATCGGGATAATCAATTGCCCACTGTGTGGCTTGCATTCCACCAAAAGAGCCACCTACGATTGCTTTTAAATGCGCGATGCCGAGATAATCAAGTAAGGCTTTTTGCACTTTGATAATATCTTGAACAATGATATTCGGGAACTGGCTACCATAAGGTTTTCCAGTAGTTGGATTAATCGAACTCGGACCTGTTGTACCTTTACAACCACCTAATACATTTGAGCAAATAAAAAAATATTTAGATGTATCAAAAGCGAGACCTTCGCCCATAAAGTTTTGCCACCAACCGTCTTTATTCGGTTCATCAAAATAAGGTTCTGCGTCTCCTGTTAAGGCATGGCAAACCAGAACAACATTGCTTTTATCTGCATTTAAAGTGCCATAAGTTTTATATGCCACATTGATAGGCGAAAGCTGTCCGCCCAATGCTAATTGAAGTGGATTGTCTTGAAAAAGCACGACATTTTGCACAGCCATTGAAATGATAACCTTTTACGTTGATGGTTTACCAATTATCAACAGCTCATTTTTTTTGTCAAGAAATTTTAGACGTTTAGACGTCTAAATATTTTCTTATCAATTCGGTAAACAAATTACACTTGAACTTACATTGTTTTTTCAGTATGTTAGCAAAATGCAACTATCCAAAACGCTGTCAAAAATGACCGCTCTTTCATGGTTTTTACGCCTTTCACTAAAAAAACTCCTCGGTTATATCTTGGGGATCTTTTTATTTGTCTTGATTGGTTGTTTCACGATTGATTGCACCGTGAGCTTTTATGTACAAGATCGCGTGTATGAAGATGTCGAAACGCTCCCGCATCGTCATTATGCATTGGTACTTGGTACATCCAAATATGTCGCTAAAGGAAAAACCAATAAATATTATGATTACCGCTTAGACGCATCAAAATTCTTGATCGAGCACGATAAAGTCGATTATTTACTGCTAAGTGGTGATAACCGCACGCTTCAATATAACGAGCCACGCACCATGTTTTTGGACCTACGTAAAATGGGCATATCTGAAAGTGTGATGTTTAAAGATTTTGCGGGATTCCGCACCTTAGACTCCGTTGTACGCGCAAGCAAAGTTTTCCAAGTGCCCTCTTTTACTATTATCAGCCAAAAATTCCATTGTGAACGTGCACTACTGATTGCTAAGTACTACGATATTGATGCGATTTGTTTTACTGCAAAACAACCCGAAATGTATTTTGGGATACGTATTCGCGAAATATTTGCTCGCGTGAAAGCCGTGTTAGACTTAATTATTGGCGTAAAACCTTATTTCCTTGGTACACCAGAGCCTCTGCCAATACCTATCGAATAGTTAATGATTCTTTAATTTTTACCCTATTAAATCAAAAAATATCTAAATAATTGGTTTTTTACTCTATTTTTTTGGAGTATTTATTTGACAATTTTTGATGAAATCGCTATTTCTAATATCTATCACAAACACAACATCTTACTTTTCATTTTTAGAGGATTATCTTATGTCTCATTTATCGGTAGCAAAATTTGGTGGTACATCTGTCGCAAACTATTCGGCTATGCAGGCTTGTGCCAAAATCATCATTGCAGATCCTAATACTCGCGTTGTGGTGCTTTCAGCATCAGCTGGTGTGACAAATTTATTAGTCGCCTTAGCAAATGGCGTAAAAGCTGAAAAACGTGCAAAATTAATCGGTGAAGTCCGTCAAATTCAAGAAAATATTTTAAATGAATTACAAGACGACAGCCATGTACGTCCTATCATCGAAAAATATTTAGAAAACATTACCGCACTTTCTGAAGCAGCAAGCCTTGCAACATCAAAAGCTTTAACTGATGAAATCATCAGTCAAGGTGAAATGATGTCGACACAAATTTTCATTGAAGTATTAAGAGAATTACAAACTACCGCAACTTGGGTTGATGTACGTAGTTTAGTGGCAACTAATGATAACTTTGGTAAAGCCGCACCAGATGACGCTCAAACTCAAGCAAACTGCGATAATTTATTAAAACCATTAATTGACCGAGGTGAATTAGTCATCACCCAAGGTTTTATCGGCCGTGAACCAGATGGTAAAACGACTACTTTAGGTCGTGGTGGTAGTGACTACTCTGCGGCACTTTTAGCGGAAGTATTAGACGCAAAAGATGTATTAATTTGGACGGATGTAGCGGGAATTTATACCACAGACCCGCGTGTCGTCCCTGAAGCAAAACGTATTGATACAATGAGTTTTGCTGAAGCTGCTGAAATGGCAACTTTCGGTGCTAAAGTATTGCACCCTGCAACATTACTTCCAGCTGTGCGCAGTAATATTCCCGTTTATGTCGGTTCTAGTAAAGCGCCTGATGCAGGCGGTACTTGGGTAACACGCGATCCACAACCACGTCCTACATTTCGTGCAATTGCATTACGGCGTGATCAAACTTTATTAACGCTTTCAAGCTTAAGTATGCTACATGCTCAAGGTTTCCTTGCAAATGTATTCAATATCTTGTCCAAATATAAAATTTCCGTCGATACAATCACCACATCTGAAGTGAGCATCGCATTAACCTTAGATAAAACAGGATCTGTTTCATCCGGTATCGAATTACTTTCTCCAGAATTGCTAAATGAATTAAACCAATATTGTACCGTAAGAGTGGATACGGGAGTCTCACTTGTGGCCTTAATAGGCAATGATCTACACCTTGCCTCAGGTGTAGCTAAACGCATATTTAATACCTTAGAAAATTATAATATTCGTATGATTAGCTATGGTGCAAGTACGAATAATATTTGTATGTTAGTACAGAGTGACAAAGCGGATGATGTAGTTTGTTCATTACATAAATCGTTGTTTGAATAATAAATTTATAGAAAGTGTGGTTAAAAACAACCGCACTTTTTTACGTTTAGAATTTGAGATTACGATAAAAAAAGAGTAAAGTATTAGCTTATTTGATTTATGGACTGACGCAAACTTAAGGCGGAAATTATGGGAAAAAGTGTTGTTATTCTTGGCGCTCAGTGGGGCGATGAAGGAAAAGGTAAGATCGTTGATTTATTAACAGATCGAGTTAAATATGTGGTGCGTTACCAAGGTGGTCACAACGCAGGTCACACGTTAATTATTAATGGTGAAAAAACCGTATTACGCTTAATTCCATCAGGTATTTTACGTGATAATGTGACCTGTTTAATTGGTAATGGCGTAGTGCTTTCTCCTGCCGCATTAATGCAAGAAATGGGCGAGTTAGAAAACCGAGGGGTAAAAGTACGTGAACGTTTGTTAATTTCTGAAGCTTGTCCATTAATTCTCCCTTATCATGTTGCGATGGATCATGCTCGTGAAGCCGCATTAGGTAAAAAAGCAATTGGTACAACCGGTCGTGGTATCGGTCCTGCTTATGAAGATAAAGTGGCACGTCGTGGTTTACGCGTGGGTGATTTATTCAATCGAGAAGCCTTTGCTGAAAAATTAAAAAATATTCTTGAATACTATAATTTCCAATTGGTGAACTACTACAAAGTAGAACCTGTTGATTATCAAAAAACATTAGACGATGTGTTTGCGGTAGCTGATATCATCACGAGCATGGTAGCAGATGTGACAACCATCTTAGATACGGCTCGCAAAAATGGCGACAACATTTTATTCGAAGGTGCACAAGGTACCATGCTTGATATCGACCACGGCACCTATCCGTATGTAACCAGTTCCAACACTACCGCAGGTGGCGTAGCAACAGGTTCTGGGTTTGGTCCTCGTAACCTTGATTATGTGTTAGGTATCATCAAAGCATACTGTACACGTGTTGGTGGTGGCCCATTCACCACAGAATTATTCGATGAAACGGGGGCTGAAATTGCTCGCAAAGGTAATGAATTTGGTGCAGTAACTGGTCGTCCTCGTCGTTGTGGCTGGTTTGATGCAGTAGCCATTCGTCGTGCAATTCAACTAAACTCGATTTCTGGCTTCTGTATGACCAAATTAGATGTATTAGATGGCTTCGATGAAGTGAAAATCTGTACGGCTTACAAAATGCCAAATGGCGAAATCGTTGAATATGCACCATTAGCAGCGAAAGATTGGGAAGGCGTAGAACCAATTTACGAAACTTTACCAGGTTGGAAAGAAAACACCTTCGGTGTCACTGATGTAAATAAATTACCGCAAACTTGCCGTGATTACATCAAACGTATCGAAGAAGTAACTGGTGTACCGGTAGATATCCTTTCAACGGGTCCAGATCGTGTACAAACTATGATTTTACGCGATCCATTTGCGGCCTAAAACGGCATAAAAATAAACCGCACTTTGGCACAACCAAGTGCGGTTATTTTTTAAGGAGTTTTTAATGACTGAACAAGATATTGCTGACTACCTAAAAAATCACCCTGATTTTTTTACCCATCATCCTGAACTACTTCAACTGCTTAGTATTCCGCATAGCCATGAAGAAGGGACGATTTCCTTAGTCGAAGTACAGCTTGCTCAGCAACGAGAACAAATCAAAACGCTTACTCAACTCCTCGAAAAATTTCATCTGCTTGCCCATCAAGAAGCGGATATCTTCTTTGCTCTGTTACCTTTGCAGAAAAAACTATTTCAAACAGAAGACTTTATTGCCATCAATGAAAAGATTGATGACTGGGCAAAAGGCTATGAGTTAGAAGGTGCTAAAATTTTACTTTTCACGGATAGTTGGCAAAAAAATAGCACTATTCCTGAACAACATTGGTTAGACCGAAAAGCCTTTGAACTCATTCGCCTAGAGCGCATGGGCTTACGCCAATTCTATTTAGGCGATCTCTCCAATAAAGAAAAAGCCCTTATGTTCCTTCCTGAAGAACTCCCTATCGGTTCTGTGGCGATTTGCCGTTTAGGTGGAACACCGCAAAAACCAACCGCACTTTTAGTCTTCAAATCTCGAGACACTGACCGTTTCCACAACGACCAAGACACCACATTTCTTCGACATTTAGTCGATATTGTAGAATTGCATTTGGGAAGATGGCTTTAAATATTAAAATCAACTTGTGATATACAATTATCATTATGACTAACGGGTATGCTACATAGCATTAACACCATTTTGTCATTTCCTTTATTAACTATTAGCATTCAGTCAAAACACCTAAAAAAGAAAGTCCAATTATTCAGCCACCCAAAAATGCGAAGCCTTCTTAACCTGACTTTCTTTGATGATTAAAGTATATTCTTCTCTCCACGAGAAAGACTGATTAACCCTGAACGAACAATTTCAAGTAATGTGCTTTCTTCTTTCAGTGCCTCAACAAAAGCATCTAATTTATCTTTTGTACCCGTTAACTGAATGGTATAAGATTTTGTTGTCACATCCACAATCTGACCACGGAAGATGTCGGCTAAACGTTTTAATTCATCACGCGATGAACCCGTTGCTCGCACTTTCACTAATAACACTTCACGCTCTACGTGATCATGTTCACTCAAATTGATGACTTTAAACACGTCCACTAATTTGTGAAGTTGCTTTTCAATTTGCTCAAGCACTTGCTCATCTCCTACCGCTTCAATCGTCATACGAGAAAGGGTTGAGTCATCCGTAGGTGCTACGGTTAAGCTTTCAATGTTAAATGCACGTTGGGAAAATAAGCCGACCACTCGAGATAATGCACCGGATTCATTTTCTAATAAAACAGATAAAATTCTACGCATTATTCGTTCTCCTCTTGTGGTTTGCTTAAAATCATCTCATTCATCGCCCCGCCGCGAACTTGCATTGGGTAAACGTGTTCGGTTTCATCAACGTTAATATCAACAAAGACCAATTTATTTTTAATACTGAAGGCTTCTTGTAATTTGCTTTCTAATTCATCTGGTGTAGAAATTTGAATCCCCACATGACCGTAAGATTCTGCCAACTTCACGAAATCCGGTAAAGAATTCATATAAGTTTGGGAATGGCGGCCTGAGTAAATCAAATCTTGCCATTGTTTTACCATGCCTAAGAAGTGGTTGTTCAAACAAATCACCACAACTGGAATGCGATATTGTGTTGCCGTTGAAAGCTCTTGAATATTCATTTGAATACTGCCATCACCCGTTACACAAACTACAGTTGCGTCAGGATGTGCAAGTTTCACCCCTAATGCAGCAGGTAAACCAAAGCCCATCGTACCCGCACCACCTGAATTGATCCAACGACGCGGTAAATCAAACGGATAATGCAATGCAGCAAACATTTGGTGTTGCCCTACATCCGATGCCACATAAGCTTGGCCTTTTGTTATGCGATATACCGCTTCCATCACTTGCTGTGGTTTGATGACGCCTGAAGTGCGGTCGAAATCTAAGCATTTTTTTGCTTTCCATTCATCGATTTGTTTCCACCAATCTTCTAAGTGATTTTGCGGACGCGAACCGATTTCTTCACCTAATAAACTTAAGAATTCATCCAATACATTTTTCGCATTACCTACAATTGGAATCGCAGCAGGTACATTTTTGGAAATAGAGGTTGGGTCAATATCAATCTGAATCACTTTTGCATTCGGACAATATTTATCTAAGTTATTAGTGGTACGGTCATCAAAACGCACCCCAACACCAAGAATCAAATCACTTTCATGCATGGCTGTATTGGCTTCATAAGTTCCGTGCATCCCAAGCATGCCTAAGAATTGTTTATCGGTACTAGGATACACACCTAAACCCATTAATGATGACGTGACCGGTAAATTTAAACGTTGCGCAAATTGTATTAATTCTTCATGACAACCTGCCGCAATTGCCCCCCCTCCCACGAATAAAACGGGTTTTTTAGCCACTAATAATGCTTTTAATGCTTTCTTAATTTGACCTTTATGACCATTTACCGTTGGATTATAAGAACGAAGCTCAACAGATTTTGGATATTCGTAAGGATATTTTAAAGTTGGGTTTACGGTATCTTTTGGAATATCTACGACAACGGGACCTGGACGGCCTGTTGAAGCAATATAAAAGGCTTTTTTCAAGATACCTGGAATGTCTTCTGCTTTTTTAACGATAAAGCTGTGCTTAACAACTGGACGAGAAATACCTACCATATCACATTCTTGGAACGCATCACGACCGATTAAGCTACTCATCACCTGACCTGAAATGATCACCATTGGCACAGAATCAGTATAAGCGGTCAAAATACCCGTAATCGCGTTGGTTGCACCTGGTCCTGATGTGACTAATACACAACCCACTTTACCTGTCGCACGTGCATAACCATCTGCCATATGTACCGCCGCTTGCTCATGACGAACTAAAATATGCTCAATCCCACCAAGAGTATGGATTGCATCATAAATATCCAATACGGCACCGCCCGGATAACCAAATAAATACTCAACGCCTTCGTCACGCAAAGACTGAACCACCATTTCCGCACCGGATAATTTCTTCATATTTTACTCCTAAAACTGACCGCACTTTTATTTGTTACGATTCGTGTCAAAACAATGGAAACATCATACCGAAAGAAAACGGCTTGTCCAGCATGAGAAAAGTCTAAAAAACTGATTAAAAAGCATTAAACACTAACAAAACAAAAATATTAAGATTTTAATAAAGGTAATTTATGTAAAAGATAGAAAATCGTAGTTTTATATGGAATTTTATAAAAATAAAAATTTTTTATTCTTTTATTCAAAATTTTGAGGTGGATCACATTTTAAGTGTTGATTTCTCAGCTGAGTAAGAAGAAAGAGAGAGATGATAAGAAAAAACCGCACTAGGAAGACCGAAGTGCGGTTAGATTTTAAGATATTTTTAATTAGCCATTATAGCGTTTGAACACTAAAGTTGCGTTTGTTCCACCGAAACCAAAGCTGTTTGACATCACTGTTTGTAAGCCCGCATTTTCTTTTGTTTCTGTCACGATATTGCAACCTTCTGCCGCCTCGTCTAACGTTTCGATATTAATGCTTGGTGCAATGAAATCATTGTGTAACATTAATAAGGTATAGATTGCTTCGTGTGCACCGGCAGCACCTAAAGAGTGACCAGTCATTGATTTAGTTGAAGAAATCGCAGGGATTTTATCACCAAATACATTTTTGATTGCACCTAATTCTTTCACATCACCAACTGGTGTTGATGTACCGTGTACATTGATGTAATCAATTGGAGTATCTACCGTTGCCATTGCTTGTTTCATACAACGCTCAGCACCTTCACCGCTTGGTGCTACCATGTCGTAACCATCAGAGGTTGCGCCATAACCCACAATTTCTGCGTAGATTTTTGCGCCACGTGCTAATGCGTGTTCTAATTCTTCAACAACCACAACAGCACCACCACCAGCGATAACGAAACCATCACGGTCTGCATCGTAAGCACGAGAAGCTTTTTCTGGGCTATCATTGTATTTAGTTGAAACTGCACCCATTGCATCGAATTCAGTTGCACATTCCCAAGATAATTCTTCCGCACCACCAGCGAAAACCACATCTTGTTTACCTAATTGGATTAATTCAACTGCATGACCGATACAGTGTGCAGAGGTTGCACAAGCAGAACTGATTGAGTAGTTCACACCACGGATTTTGTAAGGGGTGGCTAAACAAGCTGACACACTTGATGCCATGGTTTTAGTTACCGCATAAGGACCAATCGCTTTCACACCGCGTGGACCACGCACTGCATCACAAGCCACTAATTGGTTGTGCGCTGAACCAGTACCTGCACCGATTACAAGACCTGTACGGTCATTTGACACTTGATCTTCTGTCAAACCAGAGTCTTCAATCGCTTCACGCATAGAAAGGTATGCATAAGCTGACGCATCACCCATAAAACGATATACTTTACGATCGATGTATTCACTTGGATCAAGTTTGATTGTACCGGCAACATGGCTACGCATTTTCATTTCAACAAATTCAGGGACAATTTCAATTCCCGATTTACCCGCTTTTAATGATGCCAAAACCTCTTCTTTGTTGTTACCGATACTTGAAATAATACCAAAACCAGTAATTACAGCTCTTTTCATTCTTTTTTTATTCCTTATGAGTTAGGGAAAAATTCAACTCAACTTACAGTTGTTAGCTGAATGCAATTTACTATGAAATGAAAATATTGCAAGCAATAATTCATTTGTTCGACCAGTTAAGTTTTAACTGACTCAAAATTTTCGTGCTATTATAAAAGAATTTGATAAGGCAAAAAAGGGTTAATACATGTTCACCATTCAGCACGCAAAAATTCATTTTAACCAAGAGAATACCCCCGTTTCGGATGAATTCGATGACGTGTATTTTTCCAATCAAGATGGCTTAGCGGAAACCCATTATGTGTTTTTAGAAGGTAATCAGTTGTGGGAACGTTGGGTTCATTACCAAGAAGCCCACTTTGTTATTGCTGAAACGGGATTGGGTACAGGATTAAATTTCTTTGCGGTGACCACGCTATTCCGTGAGTTTCGTCAGAAACATCCCGATTCGCCTTTAAAACGCCTTTATTTTATCTCTTTCGAAAAATATCCTTTGCCACTTGATGCATTACAACAAGCCCATTTAGCCTATCCGCAATTTTCTCATCTTGCTCAACATTTACAACAGCATTGGCTTAATCCCATTCAAGGTTGCTATCGTTTTCATTTTGATGAAACCATGTTAGATCTTTGGTTTGGTGATGTGGCTGAAAATCTGCCACAGCTTGGCGATTATATGAATGATAAAATTGATGCCTGGTTTTTAGATGGTTTTGCGCCAAGTAAAAATCCAGACATGTGGAACGAGCAGCTTTATCAGCAAATGTTTCGTTTTACCAAACCACAAGGCACCTTTGCGACCTTTACTGCGGCAAGTGCGGTGAGAAAAGGCTTAGAAAATGCAGGCTTTGATATTACAAAACGCAAAGGCTTTGGTAAAAAACGAGAATGTCTTTCCGGCCAAAAAACGCCGGAAAAACCAACCGCACTTTCTACGCCCTGGTTTCATAGTCAGCCAGCCAATCTCAAAGAACAAGATATTGCCATTATTGGTGGCGGGATAGCCTCGCTTTGTACAGCCATTTCATTGGTTAAACGTGGGGCTAACATCACAATTTATTGCGAAGATGAACAAACTGCCCTGAATGCATCTGGCAATAAACAAGGGGCTTTTTATCCGCAACTGAGTGATGATAACGATCACAATATTTGTTTTTATATTCATGCCTTCGCCTATGGTCATCAATTCCTACAGTGGGCAATTCAACAACAAATCGAATTTGAACATAAGTTCTGTGGTGTCGCACTTTGTGCTTACAATGAGAAAGCTGAAAGTAAATTAAATAAAATCGCTGCGCTGAATTTACCTTCTGATTTATATCAGTCATTAAGCCAATCTGAATTAAGTGAAAAAGTGGGCTTACCGTTACCTTTTGGTGGCGGTTTTATTCCTCAAGGCGCTTGGCTTGCACCACGTCAGTTAGTTCAACATGCTTTTGTCTTTTTAGAAAAACAAGGTGTCCAGATTAAAACATCACAAAAAGTAACTGCACTTTCTCAAACAGAAAATAGTTGGCAAATCACCACAGCTAAAAATGAAACTTTCTGCCATGAAGTGGTTGTTTTAGCAAACGGACATAAACTCACTGAGTTTGAACAAACACAGAAACTCCCACTCTATCCTGTTCGCGGGCAAGTGAGCCAAATTCCGACATCAGAAAACTTACTTAAACTCAAAACCGTGTTGTGCTATGACGGCTACCTGACGCCAGTCGATCAAGCGAAAATCAGTCATTGTATTGGGGCCAGTCATGTTCGTGATAATGCAACTCGTGAATTTAGCCTAACCGAACAACAAGAAAACCAACAAAAAATTCAGCAGAATATTCCTGAATATTGGACAAAAGAAGTAGATACATCGGGTAATATTGCTCGAATCGGTGTGCGTTGTTCGGTACGTGATCTTACGCCAATGATGGGCGCTGTTCCTCATTTTTCTACTCAGCAAACACAATATCAAAATTTGTTTAATTTGCGACGCCGTAACCAGCCAATAGAACAAGCTGAAAACTACTCTAACCTCTATTTAATCGGCGCACTAGGCTCACGAGGATTAACCTCTGCGCCATTTTTAGGGGAAACACTGGCTTCCTTAATTTATGATGAACCCTTACCGATGAGTGAAGATCTGATTCATAATTTAATGCCAAACCGTAGTTGGGTCAGACGCTGGTTAAAGGGGGCGAACGTGAAATAAAAAAGTGCGGTTAAAATTGATCTGACCCCAAAAAGTTAGACTGTTATTTAAAGGATTGTTTTCGATATTGTATCGGATTCAGTCCTTTTAATTTTAGTTGAATCCGTCGGTGATTATAGTAATCCAAATAATC
>OBUR01000105.1_pt1 | contig 46423 bp, 45 predicted proteins | sample 1475951 | NCBI WGS metagenome assembly OBUR01 (sample SAMEA2579957, study PRJEB22360) | human gut metagenome
GAGTGGGCTCTACTACGCTGATTTCATCAGCTTTTACAGCCCTACTCAACTGTGCGGAGGTGGGACGACGAAATCGAATTCTAACGAATTACCGATTTCTGTCCCACTCTCTCTTTATTTGATAAAAGTTGTCACGATCAAATTGAAATTTAATATAGTTAAGACAATCGCAACGAGATAGCCTAAGAAAGTATTCCATTTCGCATTGACATGTTCTCCCATGATTTCCTTGTTGGAGGTGAAATAAACCAGAGGGAAGATGGAGAATGGAAGAGCCGCTGATAGGAAGACTTGAGAGTAGACTAGAAGGTCGTCGAGGACATGTTCCTGATCTCCAAATAAGATCGCAACGATGATGACAGGAAGAAGGGCAATGATCCGAGTCATGAGACGAACGACCCATTGTGGCAGGCGGAATCTCAAGAAACCTTCCATAACGATTTGACCGGTTAGGGTCCCAGTAATGGTTGAATTTTGACCACTGGCTAACAAAGCGATGGCAAAGAGGGTGGACAAGAAGGGACTAGCGATAGCGCCGGCAATATGATTATCTTTGAGAGCATTATACATGCTAGAGAAAGCACCGATCTTATCTCCGTGACCAAAGAAGAGGGCTGCTCCAAGAATCAAGAGGAGGGAGTTGACGACGAAGGCCAAACTCAATTCAATATTTGAATCCCAGGTCATAAAGCGCACTGCCCGTTTGATATCTGCTGGATCTTTGTAGTCCACCTTTCGCGTTTGCGAAATGGAAGAGTGGAGATAGAGGTTGTGGGGCATTACGGTTGCCCCGATGATTCCAAGCGCCAAGGTCAAGGCCTCATTTCCTTTTGGAAGCCCAATTCCTAACACCTCTTTTTGAGGCAGGAAGCCAGCGAAGATTCCTCCGATATCTGGTTTCGATAGGAATACCAGATAGCCAAAAATTGCAAGGATCGTGAGGATCAAGGTTGATACAATGGCCTCGATCTTTCGAAATCCTAAATGCATGAGCCCCAGTAATAGAAAGACATCAAAGATAGTGATCAGGATAGAAAAGAGCAAGGGCCAGCCAAAAAGAAGGTGGAGGGCAATCCCTGATCCGATGACTTCTGCTAAATCTGTCGCCATCAAGGCAAGCTCGATCACAATCCAAAGGGTATAGCGAAGCCATTTGGGTAAATGATGGGCGGTTGTTTGGGCCAGGTCCTTACGATGGACAATTCCTAGTTTACCAGCCATTTGTTGCAACTGCATGGCGATTAAAGAGGAGAGAAGAACCACTGATAAGAGGAGGTAACGGTATTGGGCCCCTCCGACGACACTAGTAATCCAGTTTCCCGGATCCATATAGCCGACAGCTACTAGACTTCCTGGTCCTGAAAAGAGTAGAAGAGTCTTCCAAAAGGGGATGCCTTTTGGCACGTCAATAGACTGGTTGATTTCTTGAAGAGATTTCCTTTCAAACTGTTGTAAACTCATGATGAGCCTTCTTTCTAAGAATAAATCAAATTTCTCTCTAATTATAGCATAAAATTTATAATAGTTCATGATAATGAGGAAGAATCACTATTGGTGATGCCTCGATTTCTTTGTAATCTATACGAAAAGGACTATAATATAGATAGGAAATAGGAGGGAGGAGAGAAAAAATGGCCTACATCGAAATGCAGCACTGTTACAAGCGATACACTAGTGGAGAAACGGAGATTCTCGCTAATCAGGATGTTTCTTTTGAGATTGAAAAAGGCGAATTGGTCATTATTTTAGGGGCGTCAGGAGCTGGAAAATCAACAGTTCTCAATATCTTAGGAGGGATGGACACGAATGACGAAGGACAGGTCCTGATTGATGGGGTGGATATTTCTAAGCTCAATTCCCATCAACGAACGGATTATCGACGAGATGACGTTGGCTTTGTCTTTCAATTTTATAATTTAGTAGCCAATCTGACAGCCAAGGAAAATGTCGAATTGGCTTCAGAAATCGTCTCTGATGCCTTGGATCCGGAAGCCGTTTTAAGAGAAGTAGGACTTGGCAATCGTCTTGATAATTTTCCTGCCCAATTGTCAGGTGGAGAGCAACAACGGGTGGCGATTGCTCGGGCAGTGGCGAAAAACCCTAAAATTCTCCTTTGCGATGAGCCTACAGGAGCCTTAGACTACCAGACAGGTAAGCAAGTATTGGGGATTTTACAGGCCATGTCTCGTAAAAAGGGAGCGACGGTCATCATCGTAACCCATAATGCTGCTTTAGCCCCGATTGCAGACCGTGTGATTCGCATGCATGATGCCAAGGTCAAGTCGGTAGAAATCAATGAGCTTCCTCAAGATATTGCTACACTAGAGTATTAGAAGAGGTGCTAGCATGAAACGAAAAGTCTATTGGAAGGATCTGTTTGGTTCTTTTACACATTCAAAAGGACGTTTTCTCTCCATCTTAACCTTGATGTTGTTGGGAAGCTTGGCCTTGGTAGGCTTAAAGGTGACTACTCCAAATATGCATCGAACGGCTAACCAGTTTATTCAGCAACAAAAGATGCTAGATCTTGCTGTCATGGGGGACTTGGGATTAGACCAGGTAGACCAAGAGGAGCTTTTAGGACTCAAAGGGACGCGTGTCGAATTTGGTTCACTGCTGGATCTGACGTTGAAAGGAACAGGAAAGGCAATCCGACTTTTTTCTCCCCCAAAGAGTCTCTCTTCTTTTCGTGTGACCAAGGGGCGTCTGCCTCAAAAAGAAGGGGAATTGGCCCTAGCGAGTTTTTGGGAGGATCGTTATCGATTAGGGGATACCCTCACACTTGAAGAAAAGGCGGGAACTAGGTCTAGTTTAAAGCAAAAGCAATTCACCATTGTTGGCTTTGTTCAATCCTCTGAGATGTGGTCTCAAAAGAATTTAGGCACTGCCATGAGTGGCAGTGGGAATCTGGATGCCTATGCTCTGGTTTCAAAAGAGGTCTTTACGACTAAACTCCCTGTGATGGCGCGGATCCAGTTTGATGATCTGAGATCTTTGGATTCTTTTTCGCAAGCCTACCAAAAACGGCTAGAAGATCACCAAGAAGAGTTAGAAAAACTTCTGAAAGACAATGGAAAGGCTCGCTATCAAAGACTCAAGAAGGAGGCGGATGGGCAGATCCAAAAAGGCCAGAAAGAACTCAGTCGTGCCAAGGAAACATTACAGTCAGCCAAGAATCAGATCGATCAGGCTCAAAAGCAATTAGACTTGCAGGAGACGCAGCTCAGTAAACTAGCTCCATTTCTGCCAGCTAAAGAGCGAGTAGCCAGTCAAGAAAAAATCCATCAAGCTAAAGAACAACTGGATCAGAAAAAGAAGGACTGGACTGCAGGTGAAAAGGAACTTGCAAAAAAAGAGGAGGAGCTAAAAAAAGCCAAAACCGAGCGAGATCAGCTGGAAATTCCAACTTATCATGTTTATGATCGCAAGACCATGCCAGGCGGACAAGGTTACCTGATGTATAGCAATGCTAGTAGCAGTATCTCTGCTATCGGAAATATTTTTCCGGTCGTTCTTTATCTGGTAGCAGCCATGGTGACCTTCACCACGATGACGCGCTTTGTCGATGAAGAGCGGACCAATGCAGGCGTTTTTAAGGCGTTGGGCTATCGAACCAAGGACATCATTCTCAAATTTGTCCTCTATGGATTCTTTGCTGGTACGATTGGAACCCTTCTAGGAAGCTTGTTGGGGCATTATTTCCTATCGGGAATCATCTCCAACATTATTACGCAAGGGATGGTTATAGGAGAGAGCAGAGAGTATTTTTATAGGGATATTACTCTGATTGCTCTTGGACTGTCTTTCGTCGCGAGTGTGCTTCCGGCTTACTGGGTTTCGCGTAAGGAATTAAAAGAAGAAGCTAATCTTTTATTGCTTCCTAAACCACCGGTATCTGGTTCGAAGATTTTCCTGGAGCGTCTCCATTTTATTTGGGAGCGTCTGAGTTTCACCCACAAGGTCACTGCTCGTAATCTCTTTCGTTACAAACAACGGATGCTGATGACCATTTTTGGAGTGGCAGGTTCTGTTGCTCTCCTCTTTGCAGGGCTAGGGATTCAATCTTCTGTAGGAGGGGTTTCCAAACGCCAATTTCAAGAGATCCTATCTTATGAGTTGATTGTAACCCAAAAAACCAATGCATCAAGCCAAGAAAGCAAGGAACTAACCAATCGTCTGGAAAAATCAGATATCAAAGATTATCGACCGATTTATAGTAAGGTCATCGAAGCTTCTTTAAAGGGTGGACGCGACAAGCAGACCATTACGATGATGGTAACGGATCGTACAGATTTTTCTCCCTTTGTCAGCTTGCGTTCTCTCAAGCAAGGAGAGTCCTTGTCTCTCAAGAAAGGGGTCATCATCAGTAGTAAGCTAGCACAACTAGCCCAGGTTACAGTCGGGGATCGACTGATCTTAGATGGTCACACTTTTAAGGTGGCGGGAATCACTGAAAATTATGTCGGCCATTTTATCTATATGGGTCAGGCAAGTTACCAAAAAATCTACGGAAAGCGGACTTCAGCAAATAGCTATTTGGTGCAGTTGAAAAATCCTTCTACACGACAAGTACAGGCTGTCAGTCGGGATATGATGAATCATGCAGCTGTGAAGGCGGTTAGTCAGAACGCTTCGATGATTTCCCTCTTTAATTCAGTTGCCAAATCCTTGGACACTACTATGATGATTCTAGTAGTCGTATCGATCTTGCTAGCCATCGTGATCTTGTATAATTTAACCAATATCAATGTGGCAGAGCGGATCCGTGAATTATCAACCATTAAGGTCTTAGGATTCCATAATAAGGAAGTGACGCTATATATTTACCGCGAAACCATCTTATTGTCTATCATAGGGATCCTCATGGGATTAGTGGGTGGTTATTATCTTCATCAATTCCTCATTGCCATGATTGCACCAGATGCCATTCTCTTTTACCCTAAAGTAGGACTTGGCGTTTTCCTATTTCCTGTCGGAGGAATGATCCTTCTCTTGATCCTGTTAGAAATTTATGTTGACCATTATCTTCGAAAAGTAGACATGCTCGAAGCCCTCAAATCAGTAGACTAAGATACAAAGCCGTTAAGCAACTCTTTGGAAAAAGATAAATCCAACGACGAAGCGTCCGCTTCTAGCCTGTGTTTTCATTTCTGGTAGCATGGAATGTTCATAAAACTTTCACCTTTGGGTGGAAGTTTTTCTTCTCTTTGTTATAATGGAGAGAAGGAGAAGATCATGACTAAAATTGCTTTACTTTCAGATATTCATGGAAATACGACAGCATTAGAAGCTGTCCTAGAGGATAGTCGAAAAGCCAAGGTGGATGAATATTGGCTCTTGGGAGATAGTTTGATGCCAGGGACAGGGAGACGGGACCTCTTGGAGCTGTTAGAGGAGTTACCGATTACGGTCAAAGTCCTTGGGAACTGGGAGGATAGTCTTTGGCGGGCTATGAGGGGGATGTTGGATGAGACCAGACCCAGTCATCGCTACCTCATGCGCCAGTGTCAATATATTCTTGAAGAAATCACGCCCCAGGAAATTGAAGACATGCAGAAAACGCCCATGCAGGTCCATAGAGAAATCGCAGGTTTAAAGATCGGCATTACCCACCACTTACCTGATAAGAATTGGGGTCGCGAATTGATCCACATTGGTGAGCAGAAGGATTTTGATCGCTTGGTGACAAACCCGTCTTGTGATATTGCAGTCTACGGACACATTCACCAGCAGTTTTTCCGCTACGGGACAGGAGGAGAACTGATTATCAATCCTGGATCGATCGGTCAACCTTTCTTTTTGGAAAAGAATCTTCGCAAGGACCTTCGGGCCATGTATGCTATTCTTGAATTTGATCAAATGGGGTTAAAAGATGTAGATTTTAGACGGGTGGACTATGATGTCCAAAAAGAACTGAAACTTGCAAAAGACCTCCATCTTCCTTATTACCAAGTGTATTATGAAAGTTTGGTCAATGGCATTCATCATACCCACAATCATGAGCTTCTTCATGAGATTGAGCAGAGAGAAGGTCATGATCGAGAAATCGATGCTTGGCTAGAGGACTTCTTCCAATAGTGTAACTGTTGACATTACAACTAAAAAGAGTATAATAGGAATAACGAAAGTCGTCCCTTGACGGTTGTTCAATAGACTCTATCTTCAAAACGGGTAGAAAGGAGTGAAGTTATGCAAATTTCGAGTCGCTTTACCATTGGGACTCATGTCTTGATCATGATTGCTCTACAAGGAGAAAAAACAAAAGTAACCAGTGATTTTTTGGCAGGAAGTGTCGGCGTGAACCCTGTTATTATTCGAAAAACCTTGTCTCAGTTGAAGAAAGCTGGATTGATCCATGTAGCGCGTGGGACAGGCGGAGCTGAGCTCGCAAAAGCAGCCGATGAGATCAGCCTGCTGGATATCTATCAAGCAGTAGAATGCTTAGGTTCGACAGGTCAATTATTTGGTTTTCATGACAATCCGAATCCAGCCTGCCCAATTGGCCACAATATCCATAATGTTTTAGATGGAAAGCTTGAGGACATTCAGACTGCTATGGAAAAAGAAATGTCCCAAACCACTTTAAAAGACGTTGTAGAAGATACGCAGAAAAGAATGAAACTAGAATCGGTTTCATAAGAAAAATGAGAGTGGGACAGAAATCGGTCATTCGTTAGAATTCGATTTCGTCGTCCCACCTCCGCACAGTTGAGTAGGGCTGTAAAAGCTGATGAAATCAGCGTAGTAGAGCCCACTCAACCACTGCGTCTTGCTCGACAATCCAAAGATAATTAAGAGGCTAGGACTTTTGTCCCAGCCTCATTTTTTATCATTATTAACGAAACATTCTGTATGGTGCGACTTGGACCTACAAAAGGCTTAGTCAAAGTAAAGTAAGTCTTTGCTGGTTTCTGTGAAGAGTCCAAATCCGTCTTTTGTGACATAACCACAATCTTCGATACGGACACCGACTTTACCTGGAATATAGATTCCTGGTTCAACTGAGAAGCACATGCCTTCTTCAAGTACCATGTCATTTCCTTCCATAATAGAAGGGAATTCATGCACGTCCATTCCGATCCCGTGTCCGAGGCGATGGTTGAAGTATTCACCATAACCAGCTTTTTCAATGACGCTCCGTGCAGCACGGTCGACGTCGTGTGCTGTTACACCTGGTTTGATCATGTCAATGGCTGCTTGTTGAGCTTCTAACGTCAAGTGGTAGATTTCTTTTTTGAAATCATCTGGTTTTCCAACTGCAACAGTACGAGTCATATCTGACGCATAACCATTCACCATACAGCCAAGGTCAAAGAGCAAGAGAGCATCGTTTTCGACTTTGTTGCTTCCAGGAATTCCGTGTGGGTTAGCTGCATTATTTCCAGTCAAGACCATGGTTTCAAAGCTCATTTCATAACCCAATCGTTTGATACCAAAGTCGATTTCTGCTACGATATCAGTTTCTGTTTTATCCAGTGAGATGGCGTCGAATCCCATATTGACAGCCTTATCTGCATATTGACCAGCCACCAACATTTTTTGGATCTCATCAGCAGATTTGATCAAGCGCATCCGGTTAATCCGTGGTGTCAAGTTGGTGAATGTTGCTTTTTCAAAGACAGTGCGCAAGCCATTGTATTTGGTAAGGATCAAGTTATCATATTCAAGTGCAACGGTTTTGGCATCGGGTTTTGCGATAGCCCCTTTAATCTTTTCCCAAGGGTTTTCAGAATCCACATAGCCAACCACTTGGAAATCGACAACTGCAGTCGCCCGTTCCACTTCAAGTGCAGGAACGAAGAGAAGTGGTTCGTGGTCTGTGTAAATGAACAAGAAGAGTTGACGTTCGTGGGGATCACTGTAAAATCCAGTCAGGTAATTGATGGTGACAGGATCGGATACAACAGCGACATCTGTTTTTTCAGTTTCAAGAAAATCGACGATTTGATCTAATTTAGACATAATGCTACCTTCTTTCTATGGATCTATTTTGTCAAATTTTCCCCAAAAAAGCAAGAGTTTACAAAATTTTACCAAAATGCTTGAAAGTGTTTACAATAAGTGATAAAATAGGATTAATTAGAGAGTGAAAACGAAATTTTCAACAATGAAAGGAAATCTTATGAATACAGACGATACAGTTACAATTTATGATGTCGCCCGTGAAGCAGGGGTTTCAATGGCAACCGTTAGTCGTGTAGTAAATGGAAATAAGAACGTTAAAGAAAATACACGTAAAAAAGTTTTAGAAGTGATCGAACGCTTGGATTACCGTCCAAATGCTGTTGCGCGTGGTCTTGCTAGTAAGAAAACAACAACAGTCGGTGTTGTGATTCCAAACATCACGAACAGCTATTTCTCTACATTGGCTAAGGGGATCGATGATATTGCTGAAATGTACAAGTACAATATTGTTCTTGCAAATAGCGATGAAGACGATGACAAAGAAGTTTCAGTGGTAAACAACCTCTTTTCAAAACAAGTGGATGGGATCATTTTCATGGGTTATCACTTGACTGAAAAAATTCGCTCAGAATTTTCACGCTCTCGGACGCCAGTTGTCCTTGCTGGGACAGTGGATGTTGAACACCAATTACCAAGTGTCAATATTGACTACAAGCAAGCAACCGTTGATGCTGTTACACAGTTGGCAAAACACAACAAGAAAATTGCTTTTGTAAGCGGCCCATTGGTGGATGATATCAATGGAAAAATTCGTTTGACAGGCTACAAAGAAGCTTTGAAAGCGAAAAAATTGAGCTATAGCGAAGGACTTGTCTTTGAATCCAAGTACCGTTATGATGAAGGTTATAACTTGGCAGAACGCATCATTGCATCAAAAGCAACAGCTGCTTTTGTGACAGGGGATGAATTGGCTGCAGGTCTCTTGAACGGCTTGTCTGATCACGGTATCAAAGTACCAGAAGACTTTGAAATCATTACTAGTGATGATTCACAAGTAACTCGTTACACACGTCCAAATCTATCAACGATTGGCCAACCCTTGTATGACCTTGGTGCGATTAGTATGCGTATGTTGACCAAGATCATGCACAAAGAAGAGTTGGAAGAACGCGAAGTGCTTTTGTCTCATACGATCAACCAACGTGGAACGACCAAAAAATAAGGATTAGTAGACTAGAGTCTCGACTTGGGAAGACGTGTCTACTAGTCTGAGAGGCTAGAACAGAACTGTTCTAGCCTCTTTTTATATGTGTCATTAATCATAAGTAATGATGAAGTGAAATTGAATGAGTGTTGGTTCAAATATTGATGTGTAAGTTACAATTAAATCGTTCTAGAGTTTGTTAAAATACCATACAACAAAATATGATGAATTTGTTTTGTTTCGTCTTCTATGTTTTTATTTGGAGATAGATGATTTCCTGTGCTATTGAGAGCACTCATGACGTTTAATATAACCTCTGTTGACAAATCTTTAGCAATTATATTTTCATTTTTACCTAGCTCAATATATGCACGATATATTTCACGCTTTTTCTCATCTATCGCTTTTGTCATAAGTTTCGTAAAAGTAGGATCCTCTAACGTTTTTTCTTGAAAGTAGTTAGAAATCTGTTGGCTTATTTTTTTCTGACATAAAGCTAAGGCTTGATTTAATTTTGATTTATAATCTATATTACTGAGTAGAATGTTTTCAGCTTCTTGTATGATGTCTTTAAACAATTCATTAATACATAAAGCTACTAAATTATCTTTCTTATCAAAGTAATTGTAGATTGACACAGGAGAAACTTCTGCGACTTTTGCAATTGATTGTATTCTTGTTTCTTTAAACCCTTTTTCTTTAAATAAAGAAAGAGCAGACTGAATAATAGCTTGCTTCTTTTTTTCTGTTGTTTTTTGATATTGATTCATTTGAACACTCCATTTGATATCAATTATAGCACAACTTTGAAATTTATCTCAGATTATTTCATTAATTCTTGACGATATCTGATATTTACAATACAATTAAGTTTGAAATATAATTAATGTTATTTCAAACTTATAATAATTGAGGGAAGATATTTAATGTTAACTGAATTTCTTATTAAGCAGTCTCAAAAACCTAGTGGTCTTATTGGTAGAGTCATCACAAAAATATGGTCATTCTATTTTAAAAAACTTAGTCTTTGGGCGATTAAACAGACTACTATTTCAGATAATTATAGAATTTTAGAAATTGGTTACGGTGGCGGGAGTACTATCAAGAACCTTCTTGCTTTAAATAAAAATCTTGAGATTCATGGTATTGATATTTCTAAGGAATCATATAGAACTGCCCAACGTGTTCATTCAGATTCCATAAGAAAAGGTAGTGTCCAACTTAAGATTGGAAATGTGGAGAATATGCCTTATCAAAATAACTATTTTGATAGAATATTTGCTATTCAGACCCATATTTTTTGGAAGGATATAAAAAAGAGTTTTCAAGAAGTTTATAGAGTCCTGTCCAGCAATTCTACTTTGATAATTGCTTCTGAAAAAGAAAAAATACATTATCATATGACAGATTATCGTACAAGTCATGAATTTAGTCAGTTACTAACAAGTATTGGTTTTTCAAAAATTGAGGAAAAACAGAATCGCAATTGGATTTTGTATATCGTATATAAATAAAATAGAATTTTAAATTTCGAACAGAACTGTTCTAGCCTCTTTTTTATACTGCAAACAGGTAGAGACTTGCTGGGCACTCTTTATTTCGGTATAATAGAAGGTATGAAAGTTTTACTGTATTTAGAAGGAAAATCCGTATTACAAAAATCAGGAATTGGTCGAGCCTTGCAGCATCAAATGCATGCGCTTGATTTGGCTGGGATTCCGTATACGACAGATATTTTAGGAGATTATGATGTGGTGCATATCAATACCTATGGCCCACGGAGTTTCCTTTTGCTCCATGCAGCAAAGCGTCGTGGAAAGAAAGTCATCATGCATGGCCATTCAACCCGTGAGGATTTTGAAAATTCCTTTATCGGGTCTAACTTTTTTGCGCCCTTGTTTGGAAAGTATTTGGCTCACATGTACCAAAAGGCAGACTATGTGATCACGCCATCTGAATATTCTAAACACCTGATTCAGTCTTATGGGGTGACCACACCGATTATCGCGGTCTCCAATGGAATTGATTTGGAAAAATACAAGAAGGATCCGAAAAAAGAAGAGGTCTTTCGAAAGCATTTTAATATCCAAGAAGGCCAAAAGGTTGTCATCTGTGCAGGGCTTTATTTTAAACGCAAAGGGATTGAAGATTTCGTAGAAGTGGCCCGTCGCATGCCGGATGTTCGCTTTATTTGGCTAGGTTCTATCAACAAATGGATCATTCCGCGTAAGATTCGTCGTATCGTGGAAAAGGATCATCCGAGTAATGTGGAATTCCCTGGCTACTTCAAGGGAGCAGTCTTCCAAGGGGCTATGACGGGTTCAGATGCTTTCTTCTTCCCATCTTATGAAGAAACAGAAGGAATCGTTGTTTTGGAAGCCTTGGCCAGTCATCAGCACACGGTCTTGCGGGATATTCCCGTATACAATGGCTGGATCGACGAGACGTCATCTGAATTGTGCCACAATGTAGACGAATTTGTGGATTCCTTGAACAAGGTCTTGAACGGACAAGTAGACAAGCGGGAGGCAGGCTACAAGGTCGCTGAAAGTCGTTCGATTGACTTAGTGGCTTATCAATTGGTCGAAGCCTATCAAACAGTTTTGGAGATGTAAGATGCGTGTAGGGTTATTTACAGATACCTATTTCCCGCAAGTTTCGGGAGTAGCGACCAGTATTCGGACGCTCAAAACAGAATTAGAAAAATTGGGACACACGGTCTTTATCTTTACGACAACGGATAAAGATGTCAACCGCTATGAAGATTGGCAGATCATTCGGATTCCAAGTGTGCCTTTCTTCGCCTTTAAGGACCGCCGCGTTGCTTATCGTGGCTTCTCAAAGGCGCTTGCCATTGCCAAGCAATACCAGCTGGATATTATCCATACCCAGACTGAGTTTTCACTGGGCCTTTTGGGAGTGTGGATTGGACGCGAGTTGCGGATTCCAGTCATTCATACCTACCATACCCAGTATGAGGACTATGTCCGCTATATTGCGAGAGGCATGGTCATTCGACCAAGTATGGTCAAATACATTGTGAGAAGTTATATGAATGATCTGGATGGAGTGATCTGTCCTAGTGAGATCGTTTATGACTTGCTCCAAAAATACAAGGTCAAGGCAGAAAAACGCATTATTCCGACAGGGATTGATTTGGCCAAGTTTGACCGACCGGAAATCACTCCGACAGAGACAGCTGCTCTTCGTGAAAAATATGAAGTCGCAGAAGATGAAACGCTTTTATTGAGCCTGTCGCGGGTTTCTTATGAAAAGAATATTCAGGCTGTTATCACGGCCCTTCCTGCTGTCCTCAAGGTCAATCAAAAAGTCAAGTTGATCGTGGCTGGAGATGGTCCTTATTTGGATGATTTGAAAAAACAAGCGGCGAAACTGGGAATTTCAGATGCAGTTGTCTTTACAGGGATGATCCCACCCAATGAGACAGCTCTCTACTATAAGGCGGCTGACTTCTTTATTTCAGCTTCAACGAGTGAGACACAAGGGTTGACCTATTTAGAGAGCATTGCGAGTGGCACCCCGATTATCGCTCATGGCAATCCTTATCTCGATCATGTAATTGATGACCCTATGTTTGGAAAGCTCTTTTATGAAGAGAGTGATCTGGCACAAGCGATTCTTGAAGCAATTGACGAAATGCCTGCAATCGATGAGACCAAGTGGGCAGAAAAGATTGATGATATTTCTGCAGCAACCTTTGGCCGTCGGGTCTACGAATTTTACCTGGATAAAATCATTTCTAAAGACTTTTCAAATGATTTGAATCCTGAGCAAAGTCGGGTCAAGCGGATGTCTAAGACCATTGTGAAAATCCCGACCAAGGTGATTGCTCTTCCGGTCAATGGATCTGTGAAGATGATGAAGACTTCGGTCAAACAAGTGAAGAAAATCCGTAAAATCACGCATTTCTTTGATTGAAAATGAAACTTTTTCTTGCAAAATTTTTCAATCGTGCTATAATAACTGACAGAGACATATCAAATCTAGGAAATCTGATAGAGAGCGCGTGGGGCTGGAAATCGCGTAGAGGATAGGTTTGGGACTACTCGTGATTCTTTTATGCAAACATAAAACGGTGGCTACGTTAGAGCCAATCAGAGGTGTCCCTCTTTTTTGAGGAACATAAATGAAGGTGGAACCACGTTGCGACGTCCTTTCGAGGAGGTCGCTTTTTTGATTTCTTAATGAAGGCATCAAAAGGAGTGACGATTCCATTGTTCAAAGACACCTCCCACCCATTTAGCTACTAAAAACTTTATAAGGAGAAAATCATGATTAAGATTACTTTCCCAGATGGCGCTGTTCGTGAATTCGAATCTGGCGTTACTACTTTTGAAATTGCCCAATCAATCAGCAATTCTTTGGCTAAAAAAGCTCTTGCTGGTAAATTCAACGGCAAATTGATTGACACCACTCGTGCCATCACTGAAGATGGAAGCATTGAAATCGTGACACCTGATCACGAAGATGCTCTTCCAATCTTGCGTCACTCAGCGGCTCACTTGTTTGCCCAAGCAGCTCGTCGCCTCTTCCCAGATATCCACTTGGGTGTCGGTCCAGCGATCGAAGATGGTTTCTACTACGATACAGACAACCAAGCTGGTCAAATCTCTAACGAAGACCTTCCTCGTATCGAAGAAGAAATGAAGAAAATCGTGAAAGAAAACTTCCCATCTGTTCGTGAAGAAGTGACCAAAGATGAAGCGCGTGAAATCTTCAAAAATGATCCGTACAAATTAGAATTGATCGAAGAACATTCAGAAGACGAAGGTGGGTTGACCATCTACCGTCAAGGTGAATACGTTGACCTTTGCCGTGGACCACACGTCCCATCAACTGGTCGCATCCAAATCTTCCACCTTCTGAACGTTGCTGGTGCTTACTGGCGTGGGAATAGCGACAATGCGATGATGCAACGTATCTACGGTACAGCATGGTTTGACAAGAAAGACTTGAAGAACTACCTTCAAATGCGTGAAGAAGCCAAGGAACGTGACCACCGTAAACTTGGTAAAGAGCTTGACCTCTTCATGATTTCTCAAGAAGTTGGTCAAGGTCTTCCATTCTGGTTGCCAAATGGTGCGACCATCCGTCGTGAGTTGGAACGCTATATCGTTGATAAAGAAGTAGCAGCAGGCTACCAACACGTCTACACTCCACCAATTGCTTCTGTAGAACTGTATAAAACTTCAGGTCACTGGGATCACTACCGTGAAGACATGTTCCCACCAATGGATATGGGGGATGGAGAAGAGTTTGTTCTTCGTCCAATGAACTGTCCTCACCACATTGAAGTCTACAAACATCATGTGCACTCTTACCGTGAATTGCCAATCCGTATCGCTGAAATCGGTATGATGCACCGTTATGAAAAATCTGGTGCTTTGACTGGTCTTCAACGTGTGCGTGAAATGTCTCTGAATGATGGTCATACTTTTGTGGCTCCAGAACAAATCGAGGAAGAATTCAAGAAGATCCTTCAATTGATCATCGATGTTTATGAAGACTTTAACTTGACAGATTATCGTTTCCGCTTGTCTTACCGTGATCCTGAAGACAAACACAAATACTTTGATAACGATGAAATGTGGGAAAATGCTCAACGCATGTTGAAAGCAGCCGTTGATGATATGGGTGTTGAGTACTATGAAGCTGAAGGAGAAGCAGCCTTCTACGGACCAAAATTGGATATCCAAGTGAAAACAGCTCTTGGTAAAGAAGAAACTCTTTCTACGATCCAATTGGACTTCTTGCTTCCAGAACGCTTTGATCTTCATTACATTGGAGCAGACGGGGAAGAACACCGTCCAGTCATGATCCACCGTGGGGTAATCTCAACCATGGAACGCTTTACTGCGATCTTGATTGAAAACTACAAGGGAGCTTTCCCAACCTGGCTTGCCCCTCACCAAGTAACTCTCATCCCAGTATCGAACGAAAAACACGTGGACTACGCTTGGGAAGTAGCTAAGAAACTTCGTGACCGTGGTGTCCGTGCCGATGTAGACGAACGCAATGAGAAAATGCAGTTCAAGATTCGTGCTTCTCAAACTCAAAAAATTCCTTACCAATTAATCGTTGGTGACAAGGAAATGGAAGAGCAGGCTGTAAACGTTCGCCGTTATGGTCAAAAAGAAACAGAAACCATGCCGGTAGATACATTTGTAGAATTGATTCTTGCAGATATTGCAAATAAATCTCGTGTTGAGAAATAAAACGATCACAGTCTGATAAATATTTTTTAGTAAGAAAAAGCAACAACTATTTCAGTTGTTGCTTTTTCTATTTTGTTTAACCTGAGCTAGTAGTGATCGGTCAAATCGCCACAAATAGTATCCTCATCAACAATCCTTTCTATCCATGAACTTTTGGATATAGGATATCCTCCCAAGATTTGCTTCCATGAGTTAGATAAGTTGACTATCCTCAATCCTTGTCTGCTTCATTTTCTTTTACGAGATCGTTTTGTGAATCTTTTTCAGAGAGTTTTTGATCGATATACTTGTCAATGTTTTCGTAAAATTCCTTGGTCGTCTCACTATCTAATTTTGTCGAATTATGTACTTGATTGACTTTCAATTGAACAGATTGAATACCGTAAGAGTCTTGTTTTTGGCGAATGGTTTCTAATTCTTCTTCTGAAATCGGATCTCCAACAACTGTCAAGACCAATTCATTGCTACTTGACTTGTAGACTTGATTAATGATCGTATGATTGGCAAACTCTTTTCCTACAAACTGTTTGATCCCTTCTTTTCGTGCTTGATCCATCGTCAGAGTGACTGCTGAATAGCTGGCTGGAAGAACCAATAATACAATCAAGGAGATCAACCCAATTCTCATTTTCATGTTTAGCTCTTTAAATGAACTTAAGGGAGATTGTCTCATCATAATTCTTGTTCCAACAATATTGATTAGCATGATAAAGACACAGTTGATCAAGAAAAGATAGAGAGCCCCAAATAAAAATCGTACATTTCCATTAGCTAAACCATAGCCTGCAGTGCAGATAGGTGGCATCAGAGCTGTTGCAATAGCTACTCCTGGCACGATATTGTTTGCTTCTTTTTTTCTTGAACCAATGACACCTGCTATCCCACCCGCAATAGCAATGAGAACATCCCAAATGGTTGGAGAGGTTCGTGCAATCAATTCGCTACTTGCATAAGATAAGGGAGAAATCCAGAAATATAGAGTCGAGACAAGCAAACTGACCAATACTTGAGTAAATAAAACCCCTAGAGATTGCTTGATTAAACGCGTATCAAAAATAGCTAAACCAAACCCCAGTCCAATAATCGGTGTCATAAGAGGGGAAATCAGCATGGCTCCAATAATGACAGCTGTTGAATTCATATTTAGACCTATAGAGGCAATAAAAATCGAACACATCAAAATCACTGTATCTCTTAATCGAACATGAAGGTCATCATATAGTTTCTCGCGGAATTCACGTGTTGAATAGTTTCCGGACATTGGTTACTCCTTTTATTTCATATAATCTTGTTTCTGCATGGATGATGGTAGAGAGACTTCTGTCCAAACTGACATGTTTTTAATTCTTACCTGTGATTCTTTTGAACATTATCTTTTAAATATCCATCAGTCCATCCTGCATATTATATCAAAAATTTTACATTCTTTCTCTGAAGAAATCAATTCATTTAAAAGATAGAGAAAGGAAGAAATTTTTGTCTCCTTATCTGAAGAAGAAAAACGATATCTCCTCTGAAAGTAGATACCGTTTTAATGTTTAAACAGTATGAGTTTGTAGCAGCAATCCTAGCAGATATCGCCAACAAATCACGTGTTGAGAAATAATGAAAAAATAAAAAGATTAAGGATAAAACAATCTAAAAAACCTTCCCTTAGGTGAGTAAGAACGTCAGCGAACTTCTATGAAGTTCCAAAACTCCCGAGTGAGAGTGGGACAGAAATCGGTAATTCGTTAGAATTCGATTTCGTCGTCCCACCTCCGCACAGTTGAGTAGGGCTGTAAAAGCTGATGAAATCAGCGTAGTAGAGCCCACTCAACCACTGCGTCTTGCTCGACAATCCAAAAACAATTAAGAGGCTATGATTTCTGTCCCACTCTCACTTTTCTCACGACGGAAAGTTTTCTAAATATGATTTATTAGCTATAGCAAGTAGGAAATTAACTTTTTTTAGAATCACTCAAGTGATTTTATCTTCTACATATCATTCGTTTTTTCTGAGACTGAGATTTTAACTTCTCGGTCTTTTTAACCCTTTCTTATTGGAAAGTCCAGCAATTGAGGCTCCACATTTCTTCATAAGTTTGATATAATAAGAAGATAGAGATTGATTAGGAAAAGAAGCATTAGAAACAGGTATGTAAGATGAAAAAAATATTAGTAGTTGATGATGAAAAACCAATTTCAGATATTATCAAATTTAACATGGCAAAAGAGGGCTATGAAGTCTTGACAGCCTTTGATGGCCGGGAAGCTTTGGAAGTCTTTGCGGCTGAGAATCCGGATATTATTATTCTAGATTTGATGTTGCCAGAGATTGATGGTCTGGAAGTGGCGCGTACCATTCGCAAGACCAGCAATGTGCCCATCATTGTCCTTTCTGCCAAAGATACAGAATTTGATAAGGTTATCGGACTTGAAATTGGTGCGGATGACTATGTGACCAAACCCTTCTCTAATCGGGAATTGCAAGCGCGTGTGAAGGCCTTGTTGCGTCGTTCGGAGTTTGCGGCTGATCCTCAGCTTGAAAATGAGGCCGATACGGAAATTGTCATTGGTGATCTTCACATTCTTCCAGATGCCTTCTTGGTTCAAAAAGGCAACAAAGAATTGGACTTGACCCATCGTGAGTTTGAATTGCTCTATCACCTTGCGACCCATGTCGGTCAAGTGATGACCCGTGAACACCTTCTTGAGACGGTGTGGGGCTATGATTACTTTGGTGATGTTCGGACAGTGGACGTGACAGTTCGTCGTTTGCGTGAAAAAATCGAGGACACACCGGGACGTCCAGAATATATCTTGACCCGCCGTGGTGTCGGATATTATATGAGAAACAATGATTGATCAACTAAAACAATTTGTAATGTCGTCGAACTTTGTCTTTGTTCTGATTACGGTTGGGTTTATCATTGTGGTAGCCTTGCTTTTGCTAGAAAACCGTAGGGACAATATCAAGCTCAGACAATTAAACGCCAAAATTAAGGATCTGATTGCAGGGGACTATTCCGAAGTGGTCGACATGCAAGGAAGTCCAGAGCTGACGGATATGACCAATAGTATCAATGATCTGTCTGAGGTTATTCGCCTGACGCATGAAAACTTGGAACAAGAAACCAAGCGTTTGACCAGTATTCTTTCTTACATGACAGACGGGGTGCTTGCGACCAACAGACGCGGTCAGATCATCATGGTCAATGAATTGGCCGCCAAGCAATTGAATGTTAATCCAGATGAGGTGCTCAATACCAGTATTCTAGATTTGCTTTCGCTTGGAGATGACTATGATCTGCGCAGCTTGATTACAGAAGTACCAGAGTTGACTATTGATTCCCAGGATGAAAATGGGGAATACTTAAGTCTTCGTGTGCGCTTTGCCTTGATTCGTCGCGAGTCAGGTTTTATCTCTGGTCTGGTAGCTGTTTTGCACGATACGACAGAGCAGGACAAGGAAGAGCGGGAGCGTCGCCTCTTTGTCTCCAATGTGAGTCATGAATTACGGACTCCTTTGACCAGTGTGAAATCCTATCTGGAAGCCCTTGACGATGGTGCTTTGTCAGAGCCAGTAGCACCAGATTTTGTCAAGGTTTCACTCAATGAAACCAACCGCATGATGCGCATGGTCACAGATCTATTGAGCTTGTCACGAATCGACAATGAAACTAGTCAGTTGGACATCGAGTTGACCAACTTTACGGCCTTTATCACCTTTATTTTGAACCGCTTTGATAAGATCAAGAGTCAATCGCAAGAAGATACCAAGAAGTATGAACTGATTCGTGAATACCCGATCACTCCAATTTGGGTTGAAATTGATACGGATAAAATGACCCAGGTGATAGACAATATCTTGAACAATGCCATCAAGTACTCACCTGATGGTGGAAAGATCAAGGTAGGGATGAAAACGACAGATGCTCAGTTGATTATCTCTATCTCAGATGAGGGCTTGGGGATTCCAAAGAAAGACTTGCCACGTATTTTTGATCGCTTTTACCGAGTGGATAAGGCACGAAGCCGGGCCCAAGGTGGGACTGGTCTGGGCTTAGCCATTGCTAAGGAGATCGTTAAGCAACACAAAGGCTTTATTTGGGCCAAGAGTGAATATGGCAAGGGATCTACCTTTACCATTGTCTTGCCGTACGACAAAGACGCTATTAAAGACGACTGGGATACAGAAGAGGAAGAATAAGGAGTCAATGACAGAAGAGGGATTTAAGTACAGTATTTTAGCTTCAGGTTCTAGTGGGAATTCTTTCTACCTTGAGACGCCAAAGAAAAAACTGCTTATTGATGCAGGGTTATCTGGGAAAAAGATTACGGGACTATTGGCTGAAATTGATCGCAAACCAGAAGACTTAGATGCCATTTTGATTACGCACGAACACTCAGACCATATCCATGGTGTGGGTGTTTTAGCGCGGAAATATGGCATGGATCTATATGCTAATGAAGCAACTTGGAAGGCTATGGAAGGCACCAAGTATCTAGGAAAGGTCGATGATGCTCAAAAGCACATCTTTGAAATGGGGAAGACCAAGACATTTGGCGATATCGATATCGAAAGTTTTGGGGTCAGTCACGATGCTGCAGCCCCTCAATTCTATCGCTTTATGAAGGATGGCAAGAGCTTCGTCATGCTGACGGATACTGGCTATGTGAGTGATCGCTTGGCAGGAATCGTCGCGGATGCGGATGGCTATTTGATTGAGTCCAACCATGATGTAGAGATCCTTCGAGCAGGTTCTTATGCTTGGCGCTTGAAGCAGCGGATCTTGTCTGATTTAGGCCACCTTTCTAACGAAGATGGTGCAGATGCCATGATCCGAACCTTGGGAAATCGCACCAAGAAGATTTATCTGGGACATTTGTCAAAAGAGAACAATATCAAAGAATTGGCCCATATGACCATGGAGAATCAACTGGCTCGAGCAGATCTAGCTGTTGGCCATGATTTTGAGGTGTTAGATACCTCGCCAGATACCGCGACCCCTTTGACGAAGATATAAGATAGAAAACCACCTTCGGGTGGTTTTTTATCTGCCTATTTGAGGAAATCTATATCTAGTAATGAATTTGCTCTTTACCCAAAATTCGTGTATGATAGGAAAGAACGAATTCTGAGTGAGAATCACGAAAGTAGAGGAGAGATAATAAATGAAAAAAATGATGTTATTACTGGCTGGTTTGGTTGCTTTAACTGCTTGTAGTCAGTCTAAGCAAGCTACGAAAGAGTCGACTTCCAATCAAACGACGAAGGAAACAAAAGTATCAGAGTCTTCTAAAGATAAAGAAGAAAAAGGTTTGAAATTTGTGGTGGCCCCTCAATATGAAGGAAAGACGTCTGATCTCATCGAGCTAGGAAAAAAATTGGTTAAGGAACATCCTGAAGTTGGTAGTGAAGGTCATATGGTAGTCTACTTTACTGGGGCTGTATCTGAAGGAAGAGCAGCGCTCATGTTGGTCAATAAGACAGATGTGGATATCAAGAAAGATTTGAATTTTTCAATTTCTTGGTCTTATGATGGAAAGACTATTTTTGATAATCAAAAGGTAAGTTATTTCATCAAGGATAGCGGCGAATTACCATCTCATTCAGCAACTTTGATATTGTTGCCACTGAATGAGGAACAATTGGGAATTGTAGATGGAATGTCAGACCCATCTAAGATGAAGCTTCAACTATCCGATATGATACTTGCAGACTGATATCAAAAAATGAATCATATAAAGGAGAAGTAAATGCGCCTTGTTTATCTTACGATTGGTTTTGTGTCTTTGGGATTAGGAATTATTGGGATTCCTTTACCGATTTTACCGACGACTCCCTTTTTATTGCTATCGATGGCCTGCTTTGCCAAAAGTTCCAAACGCTTTGAAACTTGGCTCTACCAAACCAAGCTTTATCAAACCTATGTAGCGGATTACCGAGAGACCAAATCGATTGCCAAAGAACGGAAGAAATGGATCCTTCCTCAGATCTACATTCTGATGGGGATTTCGATCTATCTGGCACCGATTATTTGGGTGAAGCTTGCTCTAGGGGCTTTGACGATTTTTATCACCTATTATCTCTTAAAAGTGATCCCTAATAAGCCTGAAAATCAAACGGAAGAAAATCCTGATTAAAATTGGAGAATTCAGGCCCTAGAACTAGGAAAAGAAGTGCGTTCGTACTTCTTTTTTGTATAAAAATAAAAACCCTTGTGTATCAAGAGCTTTCGTGTACTGAATACGTTTTTGACTACGCTTCGGGAAATTTTTAATAAGCGATCTACTTTAGGATTTTTAGTTTTCTATAAAAGGATCAACTCTTAAAAATGATTAAAGTATATTTAAGAGTTGATCCATCTTTTATTAAATATCTCTTATTGTGATATGTATCTATTATATCATTGTTCTAACTCAGTTATCTTTTCTAACATTTCTTGTATATCCTTTTGCGTCTTGAAAGGATTATTTTTTATTTTCTTAACAAAGAGAATGAGTGTAATAATCAAAAAAATACAAGCGATAACAGGGTTGATGGTAAAGTATAAAAGGCTACAAAATGCAGATAATCCTACAGGAAAATACCAAGAAGAAGCTGGATATACCTTTGCCCCTCTATAAGTATAAAGATCACGATTTGTTCGTTGGAAATTTATATTTCCTTTCTTAACGTTGCTGAGAGCATCCACAGTGGTTTTGTTGTATACCTTATTATATATGGCACGTTTAGGATCTTTAATAAGGCCTGTCCCTTTTTGGCCGTAAGTTGGTATGACTGCTCGTTTAACCTGTCTCTTTAATTTCGATGTTGTCTGAGCTTTTAAACTTTTTGAAAGACTAGGCTTTCTAACTCCTATTTTCATACTAATACTCCTTATTATTTCAATCCCCAAACATTTTGTTTTAATTATATCAAATAACGAAGGAGAATGAAATAATAAGGAGGTGAAGAAATAAAACCTACTATAAGAAATGGGTGTTAAGTTGGTAAGATATAGAAATGCGCCAGTTGAAGAAAGTTAAAATTCATGGAGTAATTTTACGAAACGTGGTATTTAACTTATTGGATCGATATCCAAACACACCTAAAATATAGTAAAAGCAATCAACTGTATCTAATGGATATCTAATGGTAATCGTATTAAAATTTTGGTATACTTAAGAGTATGAATTTATTAGAAAGTAGGCTTCCCATGGAGAAATTACAAGCCCTGTTATCGGAACGGTTTCAGATCGTTTTTTCAGATAGCAGTTTATTAGATACAGCTTTTACGCACACCTCTTATGCCAATGAGCACCGCCTCTTAAAAATTTCACATAACGAACGTTTGGAATTTTTAGGAGACGCTGTTCTTCAATTAGTTATTTCCGAATATTTGTATAAGGAACACCCAAACAGACCGGAGGGAGATTTGTCCAAATTCCGTTCCATGATTGTCCGTGAAGAAAGTTTGGCTGGTTTTTCTCGGGATTGCCAATTTGACCGTTATATTAAACTAGGCAAAGGCGAAGAAAAATCAGGCGGTCGGGACCGCGATACGATTCTTGGCGATTTGTTTGAAGCCTTTTTAGGTGCCTTGCTCTTAGATCAAGGTGTGGAAGCGGTCAAGCGCTTTGTCTATCAGGTCATGATTCCCAAGGTGGAAACGGGTCAATTTTCCCAAGTTATTGACTACAAGACCCGTTTGCAAGAACTGTTGCAGGTTCACGGGGATGTGGAAATTCAGTACCAAGTGGTAAATGAGTCCGGTCCAGCTCATGCCAAAGAGTTTGAAGTAGAAGTGTTCGTGAACGGTCAAACGATGGGACATGGTCATGGTCGTTCCAAGAAATTAGCGGAGCAGGAAGCAGCCCGCAATGCAGTTGAAACGAGGAATGATGGGCCATGTATCTAAAAGAGATTGAAATCCAAGGCTTTAAATCCTTTGCGGATAAGACAAAAGTTGTGTTTGACAAAGGAGTCACTGCTGTTGTAGGGCCTAATGGATCTGGAAAATCAAATATCACGGAGAGCTTGCGTTGGGCCTTAGGGGAATCCAGTGTCAAGAGTCTACGTGGGGGCAAGATGCCCGATGTCATCTTTGCAGGGACAGAATCGCGTAAACCGCTGAATTATGCCTGTGTCACAGTTGTCTTAGATAACCAGGATGGTTTTATCCAGCAGGCAGGGAAAGAAATTCGTGTCGAACGGCATATTTATCGTTCTGGAGACAGCGAGTACAAGATCGACGGCAAGAAAGTACGTCTCAGAGATGTGCATGATTTGTTCATGGATACGGGATTGGGACGTGATTCCTTCTCTATTATCTCCCAAGGACGGGTAGAGGAGATCTTTAACTCCAAACCGGAAGAACGCCGGGCTATCTTTGAGGAAGCAGCTGGTGTCTTGAAATTTAAGACGCGGCGCAAGGAAACGGAGACCAAACTCAACCAAACCCAGGAGAATTTGGACCGTCTAGAGGACATCCTCTATGAATTAGAAGGACAGATCCAGCCTCTTGAAAAGCAAGCGACTGTCGCTCGTCGTTTCTTGGAATTAGACCAAGAACGCCAGGTTCTCTTACTGGACGTTTTGGTCGCTCAAGTCGATCTGACAAAGGACCTTTATGAAAAGGCTGACCAAGAAGAAAAATCCATTCAAGAACAGTTGGCTTCTTATTACCAACGTCGTCAGATTTTAGAAGAAGATAACCTCCGCATTAAGAAAGCCCGCCATCAGTTGGATGAAAGCTTAGCTGAGGACCAGGCGAGCTTGCTAGAGGTCACTCGTTTGATCAGTGATTTGGAAAAGCAAATCGAAGTCGCTAAGCTCCAATCGAGTCAAGCAGCCCATAGTCGCAAGGAAAATCTAGAGCGACTGGATGCTGTTTTGGCCCGTCTGGAAGAAGCGAAACAAGAGTTGGCTCAAAAACAAGAGACGCTAGCAACTCTTCAACAAAGACTGATAGAGAACCGTCAGCAACAAGAAGAGCTGGAAAAAGAATTAGCCAACTATGAAGAAGATCCGGAACAAGTCATTGAGCATCTACGTGAGCAGTATGTGGAGCTCTTACAGACAGAAGCTGAAAAATCTAACGAGCGGACAGCTATTGAGAGCCGGATCCAAGCACTCCTGCAAGAATCTAGCCATCGTCAAGAGGACTTGACCAAGGCGCAATCCAATTTTGAAGCTGCTAAGGAAAAAGAAGTTCGACAATTGGAGGAGTTGGATCAGGCACAAGCGACGGTCAAAGGTCTATTAGCAGAATACCAAGAGCAATTGGTAAAAGTGGAGCAGGCCAAAGCTGCCTACCAAGAGGCTCAAACGGCCATGTTTGACTTGATGGATGAGAGCAAAAACAAAAGGGCGCGGATCAATAGCTTGGAAGCCATTCAGAAGAACCATAGTAACTTCTATGCAGGTGTCAAGAGTGTCTTGCAAGAAGCGGACCGTCTAGGAGGCATCTGTGGGGCTGTTAGTGAGAATTTGAGTTTCTCAAAAGACTACCAAACAGCGCTTGAAATTGCTCTGGGAGCTAGCAGCCAACAGATCATTGTCGAGGATGAAAAGGCCGCAACGCGAGCAATTGACTTCTTGAAACGAAATCGCTTAGGACGGGCAACCTTCCTTCCGCTAACGACGATCAAAGCCCGTCAACTTTCTCCCCGGAATCTGGAGCTGATTCAAACCAGTGCAGGATTTTTAGGAATTGCGAGTGACTTGGTGACCTATGAGAATCGTTTTGAGCAGATTTTCCAAAACTTGCTTGGAGTAACGGCCATCTTTGACACGACGGAGCATGCGCGTGAGGCGGCTCGTAAAGTCAACTATCAAGTTCGAATGGTGACCCTGGATGGGACCGAATTGCGGACCGGAGGATCGTATGCCGGTGGTGCCAATCGCTCCCAAAATACTGTCTTTGTCAAACCAGAATTAGATAGTTTGAAGCAGGAAATGAAAGCTCTGGATACTCGTTTGAGAGAAGCTGAGCAGGAGGTAGAGACCAAGGACAATCTGCTCAAGCAGGCGCAAGAATACCTGGCTTCCATTCAAAGCCAGGGTGAGCAAGCGCGTCTGGAGCAACAGCGGGCCCAATTGGCCTATCAACAAAGCCAAGAGCAACTGAAAGAAATTCAGGAACTCTTAGAGGCTTTGAAGTCAGAATTGGCAACAGATGCGACTCAATCTCTACAAGAAGAGCAGGAGTCCCTTACTGAGCAATTGGCAGCGATTGAGCTTCAAAAAGAAAATTTGAATCGCGATATTGAAACCATGAAGTCGGACAAAGATGTCCTGCAACAAAAAGTGCAAAACCTGCAAGAGCAATTGGCAGAATTGCGACTTCAACAGACCGAATATAAGAGCCAACAAAGCTACGAGCAAACAGATGCTCGTCGCTTGGAAGAAACGATCTCCCAGTTGGAAGTAGAAGAGCATCAGTTGCAATTGCTGATTGAACAAGGTGAGGCCAAAGTTCAGACAGTGGATGTGGAGCAGCTAGCCAACCAATTGACGCAGGCCCAAGCCAAGAAAACGGAACTGGAACAAGGAATCATTCGGAAACGCTTTGAGCTGGATGATTTGGAAGGCCAGGCCGAAGATGTGGCAGAACAGATGGAACAAGCTCGTAAGAAAAACGAAGAGTGGATTCGTCAACAAGCTAAAGCTGAAGCGACACGTGAAAAGCATGCGGATCGCTTGAACAAGCTTTTAACGCAAATTACCGATGAATTCATGCAAAGCTTTGACCAAGCCAAAGAGCAGGCCAAACCTGTTGAAAATCTTGCGGCAGCTGAAAACCAGCTCAAGAGCATCGAAAAAGATATTAAGGCACTTGGTCCGGTCAATGTGGATGCGATCGAGCAGTACGATGAGGTGAAGGGGCGCTTTGATTTCCTTTCAAACCAGCGTGAGGATGTCTTGGCTGCGAAAAACATGCTTCTGTCTACCATTAACGACATGAATGACGAAGTCAAGGAACGCTTTAAATCGACTTTTGAAGCTATTCGTGAATCCTTTAAAGTCACTTTCCGTCAAATGTTTGGTGGGGGTTCTGCTGATTTGATTCTGACAGAGCCAGATCTTCTGACAGCTGGTGTTGAGATTTCAGTGCAGCCACCTGGTAAAAAGATCCAATCCTTAAACCTCATGAGTGGTGGAGAAAAGGCCTTGTCTGCTTTGGCCCTCTTGTTCTCGATTATTCGTGTCAAGACCATTCCATTTGTCATTCTGGATGAGGTAGAGGCTGCCCTAGATGAGGCCAATGTTAAGCGCTTTGGGGATTATCTGAACCGCTTTGATAAGGAAAGCCAATTTATTGTCGTGACGCACCGGAAGGGAACTATGTCGGCTGCAGATTCCATCTATGGTGTGACCATGCAAGAATCTGGCGTTTCTAAAATCGTCTCAGTAAAATTGAAAGACTTAGAAAATGAAGAATAATGATATTAAATTGATCGCTACGGATATGGATGGAACCTTTCTAAATGACCAACATCAGTACGATCAAGACCTTTTACGCAAGGTATTAGCAAGCTGCAAAGAAAAAGGCATCTATTTTGCTGCTGCAAGTGGCCGTGCCCTTCTTTCTCTCAAATCCCTCTTTAAAGGATTTGAGGACCAGATGATTTTCATTGCTGAAAATGGTAGTGTGGTAGAATTTCATGGAGAAGATCTCTACGAAGCGACCATGTCCAAAAACTTTTATTTGAGTGTTTTTGAGGCTTTGAAAGCTTCCCCTTATGCAGACCCGAATAAGCTTCTTTTGACTGGGAAAAAAGGGAGCTATGTCTTAGAAACAGTAGATCCCGACTATCTGGCCTTGAGTCAGCACTACAATGAAAACATTCAAAAAGTGAAAAGCCTAGCGGATATTCAGGATGAAATTTTCAAATTGACCACCAACTTTGATGCAGCTCTTGTGCTTGAAGGTGAGCAATGGGTCACTGAGAATATCCCCGGTGTCAAAGCGATGACGACAGGTTTTGAATCAATTGATATTGTCCTCGATTATGTCGATAAGGGAGTGGCCATTACCGCCTTAGCGGATAAACTAGGGATCTCGATGGATCAGGTGATGGCTTTTGGAGATAACTTAAATGATCTCCATATGATGCAAGTCGTGGGCCATCCTGTAGCGCCAGAAAATGCACGTCCTGAAATCTTGGCCATTGCTGAAACAGTCATCGGCCACCATGCGACGGGTTCTGTCCTCCGCTACATGGAGGAAATTGTATGAGTCAGATTTCCTTGATTGCGCTGGATTTAGATGGGACCCTTCTCAATTCTGAAAAAAAGATCTCCCCTCGCAATAGAGCAGCCCTCGCTGCTGCACAGGCCCAAGGTGTCAAGGTGGTTCTAACCACTGGTCGTCCCTTGAAAGCCATGGATTTTCTTTTGGAAGAATTGGGAACAGCAGGCCTCAAAGAAGAGTATACGATTACCTTCAACGGTGGTCTAGTGCAGCGAAATAATGGAGAAATCCTCTCAAAAGTTGTCTTGGCACCAGAAGATGTCGCAACCATTCATGATGAAACAGCCCGTCTAGGCCTTCCGCTGGATGCTATCAGTGAGGGAACGGTTTATGAGATTCATGCAGATCGAAAGTCTCTCTATTCCCTTTACAATCCCTACCTGAACTTTATTGAGACAGATTTTAAAGACCTGCCATCCACGATTTCCTACAACAAGTGTGTGATAGCCGTTGATCAAGACTTTTTAGATGCAGCGATCAAGCAGATCAGGCCGGACTTATTTCAAGACTATGAAATTTTTAAATCTCGGGAAATGTTGCTGGAATGGTGCCCCAAAAATGTTCACAAGGCAACAGGTTTAGAGGCATTGGCAGCTATTTTGGGTCTTACATCTGATCAAGTCATGGCTTGTGGAGATGAGGCCAATGACCTGTCTATGATTCAGTGGGCTGGACTAGGGGTTGCTATGGGCAATGCGATCCCGGCAGTAAAAGAGGTGGCAGCGCTTGTTGCACCCGTGACCAATGACCAAGATGCTGTCGCATGGGCGATTGAAAATTATGTGCTAAAGGAGAGTGAATAAATGGGATTATTTGATCGTTTATTTGGAAAAAAAGAAGAAACTGAAAAAGTGCTTCCGTCTTCTGAAGAAGTGACGGAAAGTACTGAGGTTGAAGAAACTGTCAAAGAGGAGCCGACGGCTACCTTAAATGACAAGGAAGAGCAAAAAATCGCTGATATGGAGGCTTACTACCAAGAGCTTAAAGCGCGAATTGCAGCCACTCATCAACCTGTTTCAACCGTTGCTCAAGAAGAGCCGGCAGAGGAACCTCTTGTTGAAGAAATAGGAACTTCAGAGACTCCTGAAGTTCAAGAACCAGTAGAGGAGTCTCCAGTGGCCTTTGAACCTGCTCAAACAGAAGCAAGTCCTGAAGAAGTTTCACCACTAGCTGATGACACGGAGACTGAGCCTCTTGAAGAAGCGGAAGAAACTGAAAATGGTGAGGAAGCAGATGGGGCTAATGGTTTAGAACTGGAAGAAGAGTCACCGATTGCTTCTCCATCATCTGAAGCTGAGCTAGTAGAAACTCAGGATGAGTTTTCAGAACCTGAAGTATCAGAAGCAATCGCTCAAGTGGAGGAAACTTCAGAAGTGGCAGAAGCCGAGTCCAGACTTCCTCAAGGAGAAGCAGCATCAGTCGTTGAGGAAAGAACTGTTGAAGAGGCAGAGGAGCCGATTCCAGACGAGGTTGAGCCAGAGCAAGAAACCATTCAGGAAAAATACGATCGTAGCTTGAAAAAGACACGGACTGGATTTGGAGCACGTCTCAATGCTTTCTTTGCTAATTTCCGTTCAGTCGATGAAGAATTCTTTGAAGAATTGGAAGAACTCTTGATCATGAGTGACGTTGGGGTTCAAGTGGCCTCTAATTTAACCGAAGAGTTGCGCTATGAAGCCCGTTTGGAAAATGCCAAAAAACCAGATGCTCTCAAGCGCGTGATCATTGAAAAATTGGTGGACTTGTATGAAAAGGATGGCCAATTTAATGAAGCCATTCGTTTTCAAGATGGTCTTACGGTCATGCTCTTTGTTGGGGTCAATGGAGTTGGTAAAACCACATCTATCGGGAAGTTAGCCCACCGCTACAAACAAGAAGGCAAGAAAGTCATGTTGGTTGCAGCAGATACTTTCCGTGCAGGAGCAGTGGCTCAACTGGCAGAATGGGGACGCCGCGTAGATGTTCCAGTTGTAACAGGTCCTGAAAAATCAGATCCTGCTAGCGTCGTCTTTGATGGAATGGAACGCGCGATCGCTGATAACATCGATGTTCTGATGATTGATACAGCTGGTCGTCTGCAAAACAAGGACAACCTCATGGCCGAGCTTGAAAAAATCGGCCGCATTATCAAGCGTGTGGTACCTGATGCACCGCATGAAACCTTGCTGGCCCTCGATGCATCAACCGGTCAAAATGCCTTGGTGCAAGCTAAAGAATTTTCAAAAATTACACCTGTGACAGGAATTGTATTGACCAAGATCGATGGAACGGCTCGAGGTGGGGTTGTCCTTGCGATCCGTGAAGAGTTGGACATCCCAGTGAAGTTGATTGGATTCGGAGAAAAGATTGATGACATCGGACCATTCCATTCAGAAAACTTCATGAGAGGCCTCTTGGAAGGCTTGATTTAAGAGTCGAATAGAAAAAGACAAATTGTTGGAAGGACAATTTGTCTTTTTGTTTCCTTGCGCTATCAAAAAAACCACCCGTAGGTGGCTTTCCTTAATTCTTAGGTTCAGGTTTCCAAACCCATTCGGCTCCGTACTCTGCAAGGAGATCATCGGATGCAGTTGGTCCCATGGATCCAGACTTGTATTCATAGAGCGGTGCTCCATTTTCGGCCCATAGTTTTTCAATCCGGTCAATCAATTGCCATGAAGCACGAACTTCGTGCCAGTGGCTGTAATTGGTTGAGTCATTGTTCAAAACGTCGAAAATTAATTTTTCATAAGGCTCTGGGGAAGCTCCAGTTGCGGTCGCATCTGTTTCGTAGTCAAAGGAAATCGGTGCGATACTGAATTTTTCTCCGACCTCTTTTCCGTTGATGCTTAATGAGAAACCTTCATTTGGTTGGATATAAATGGTCAAGACATTTGGTTGCAAACTATGTCCAAAGATGGAATCGGTTTGCTTGAAGACCACATTGACCATGGTTCCTTTTTGGGTCAAGCGTTTTCCGGTACGGAAGAAGAAAGGCACTCCGCGGAAGCGATCGCTATCAACAAAGAACGTACCAGAAGCATAGGTTTCGGTAGTAGATTCAGGGTCGACATTGGGCTCACTGCGATAAGAGATATCTTTTTTCCCTTCGATCGTACCTGAATGGTATTGACCACGGATAAAGAATTTCTTCAATTCGTCCTCTGTTGGATTGTGCAATTGCTCAAAAACTTTTACTTTTTCAGCCCGAATCGCATCCTTGGTAAAGGTAGCCGGTTTATCCATGGCAAGCAATGACAAAAGCTGGAGGGTATGGTTTTGCACCATATCTCGAAGGGCCCCCGAGTGATCATAGTAGCCACCGCGTTCTTCAACTCCTAAGCGTTCAGCAAAAGTAATTTGGATATTGTCAATAAAATCTCGGTTCCAAAGATTATCAAAAATAAGATTTCCAAAACGAATGGCAAAGATATTTTGGATCATTTCTTTTCCAAGGTAATGGTCGATTCGGAAGATTTGTTCTTCATCAAAGGTTTCTTCCAATTCTTTGTTGAGCTGACTAGCCGTTTCTAGGTCTGTACCGAAAGGTTTTTCAACGATCAAGCGCTCAAAGCCTTGTCCATCCACAATGCCTTCTGATTTGAGGTGTTTGGCAATGGTTCCAAAAAATTGAGGAGCCATGGACAAGAAGAAGACCTTGTTGTGTTCTGTTTGGTATTTTTCATCCAAGCTATTTTGCAATTCACGCAGGGCAATGTAATGTTCGGTATCATTGACATCGTGGCTTTGGTAGTAGAAATGGCTAGCGAATTCTTGAGCTTGTTGTGGGCTATCTGCCAGATCTGTGATAGATTCTACCACGACTGATTCAAAGTATTCCTTACTCCATGGTCTGCGAGCTGTTCCGATAACCGCAAAGTGTTCAGATAGATTTCCTGATTTATAGAGTCTAAAAAGGGATGGGTAGAGTTTGCGCTTGGCTAAATCTCCACTAGCCCCGAAAATGGTTACAATAACTTTTGAAGACATTTAAGTACCTATTTCCTATTTTATTAACCATATTTTACCATAAAATCAGCAAGATTTCTTTGATAGAATCCTTGTTCCAAATATTTTTCGATGGGATTTGAGTAGCTAGCATAGAAAAAGCTAGAACGAAGGAGCGTTCTAGCTTTCATGGGGTTAAGGCCTATCGAAGGAACTTAGTCTATTCATTAAAATACGCGGTAGACATAAGGATTATCTGGTTGTGTAATGGTTTGACAATCCGTCACGTGGAGGACAGGCAAGCTTTGCTTGAGCTGTTTGTGGTATTCAATGGATAAGGTTCCTTTTGCATGGATCCAGGTATTGTTTTCAAAATGTTGAGGGGCACCGGTTGTTAAAAGACCGTAAACACCCGAGTCTGCGATACAGTGGATGATCCCAAAGCGAAAGAGGAATTGGCTGTCCTTGTTATTGGGGTCATTGTATACAAAACCGGTCAGCTCGATTGTCTTTCCTGCAAATTGGTCAGGATAATCATAAATAACCTCCATGACTTCCATGTAATTCTCAGTGGTCACCTGAATCACTTTTTTATCAACATATTTCTTTGCAGCCTGCTTCATCTCTGACTCATAGGCTGACTTGGTAAAATAGCTACTAGTATCTGGTTTGAGATACTGGGTTGTTGTCCCTTCGTCCTGCTGAATTTCCTTGGAAGATCCAGCCGCAACCGGGAAGTGGTAGCCTTTGGCAGAAACTGTTTGGGAATCCAGTGTCACTGTAGGGAAAAATAGCCCGACAAACAAAGGAATACAGAGCAAGAAAATACTCGCCACTTTTGCCCAGAAGCCAGAGAGATGACTGTGGATCTTCATCTGCTTGACCCAGATGATCAGCTGCACAAGAGCTAAAACAAAGGACAAGAACATGGAAATATAAGCCAAGTAAGAATAGTGTAAGTTGATGTATTGATTGAGCTTACCAGATAATTGCAGGTACATGGTGAGCTCAAAATAGCCAGCTAATATCAAGAAACGAATCATAGCACTACCCCCACAAACCAAGCATAAAGGAGCACAACTCCACTCACAATCCCGATAAATTGCCAGATGAAACGAGTCTTGAGATAATTTTTCATCATGAGGAGATTTTTGACATCAAGCATAGGCCCAATCACCAGAAAGGCAAGAACCGGCGCTACTCCAAAACTTGTTAGAAGAGAGGATCCAACAAAGGCGTCCGCCTCGCTACAAAGTGAGAGGAGAAAGGACAAGACCATGAGAAGGAGAATAGCAATAACCGGTGTCGCACTGATCGAAGTGAGGATCCGTGTTGGGACATAGACTTGGACGAGGCTGGCAAAGAGGCAACCAAATACCAGGTAACGTCCCGTATCAAAGAATTCATCAATCGCCTGCACCAAGACTTGGAAGAGCTTTTGACCTTTGCTCAAGTCCCTAAAATCATGTTCATGTACAGCCTTACGATGTTCTTTTTGGATCGAATTTGTCTGAATAAAACCAAGAAAGATCCCTAGAACTGTTGCGACCAGTAGGGAACCAAGGGCGCGGTAGAGGGCCATCTTGATAGAATTTCCAAAGGCTGAGTAGGTCGCAAAGAGAACGATGGGATTGATGACCGGTGCTGTCACCAAAAAGGGAACAGCAGTATAACTTGGGACTTTCTTTTCTAGAAAGCGATTGATAATGGGAACAATTCCACATTCACAGGAAGGGAAGATAAAGCCGATAAAGGTCCCAAAGAAGATCCGCCCAAATTTATTTTTGGGAAGAAAGCGGTAGACCCTCTCGGGGGTGATATAGACCTCAATAATCCCTGAAATGATACTTCCGATTAGGACAAACGGTAGGGCCTCGATAATAATCGAGAGAAAAATAGCCCCAGCCTGCAAGACGCTAGAGGGAAGGTGTTGAAAGAATGTCATTACTTAACCTTCTTTGCTTCTTTAGTTGTAGCAGTTTCTGCCTTCTTTTTTTCTTCGGGGAATTCGACTGTTTTTTCTACATCTGGAAAACTTGCAAAGTTTTCAAACATTTTATCAAGATCATCTGTTTTTGAGAATTTAATAGCCATTGTTGGGCCTCCTTTTTATTTTCTTTCATTATAACAAAAAGGAAAGAGCAAGGGGGAAATGGAGCATAAAAGGAAAGATCCATAGGGTCAAAATTATTCTATGAAAAATCCCTGAAACAGAGACCAGAACAGGCGATCTCACCCCTTGATGGCAGCAAAATATGCTATAATAGAAGCTATGGATAAATATGAAAAAATAGCCCAAGAATTGGGTGTTAGCTTAAAACAAATCGATACCGTATTGAGTCTGACCGCAGAAGGCTCAACCATTCCTTTCATTGCCCGCTATCGAAAAGATATGACGGGAAATTTAGATGAAGTAGCGATCAAGGCCATTATTGACCGGGACAAATCCTTAACGGCTCTGGCTGAACGAAAGGAAACCGTCCTTGCTAAGATTGAGGAACAAGGTAAACTGACAGAGGCGCTCAAGCAGGCTATTGAAGTTACTGAAAAATTAGCGGATGTTGAAGAGCTCTATCTCCCTTATAAGGAAAAACGGCGGACCAAGGCGACGATTGCCCGAGAAGCAGGACTTTTCCCCTTGGCACGTCTCATTTTGCAAAATAGTCCAGACTTGGAAGCAGAGGCTCAGAAATTTACCTGCGAGGCCTTCCCAACTGAAACCGCAGCATTAGCTGGTGCAGTGGATATTCTGGTAGAGGCTATTTCAGAGGATACCCAATTACGGGCCCTCACCTATCAAGAAATTCATGGGCATTCCCTCATGACGTCAACCTTGAAGGATGAAAGCTTAGATCCTAAGAGAACCTTTGAAATCTATTATGATTTTTCTGAGAAGATCAAGAATATGCAAGGCTACCGGACTCTAGCTCTCAATCGTGGGGAAAAATTGGGCGTTCTCAAAGTCGGATTCGAGCACCAACTGGATCGGATCATTCGTATTTTTGAGGCTCGTTTTAAAACGAAAAATGCCTATGTCGATGAGGTTATTCAACAAGCGGTTAAGAAAAAAATCGTTCTTGCGATTGAACGTCGGATTCGGACAGAGTTGACGGAGGTGGCAGAAGACGGAGCCATTCAATTGTTCTCTGAGAATCTACGGAATCTATTGCTCATTCCTCCATTAAAAGGGCGCGTGGTCCTTGGATTTGACCCAGCCTTTCGGACCGGTGCTAAACTAGCCGTTGTCGATGAGACAGGAAAGATGCTTGCCACCCAGGTCATCTATCCAGTTGCTCCTGCAAAACCAGCTCAGATCGAGCAGGCTAAAAAGGAACTGTCTTCCTTGATTAAGGAGTTTGGCGTAGAGATTATTGCGATTGGAAATGGAACCGCCAGCCGTGAAAGTGAGGCCTTTGTCGCAGAGGTGCTTCATGACCATCCAGGAGTTCGCTATGTTATTGTCAATGAAAGCGGAGCATCTGTCTATTCAGCTAGTGAGTTGGCCCGTCATGAGTTTCCAGAGCTAACCGTTGAAAAACGCTCGGCCATCTCCATTGCCCGCCGCTTGCAAGATCCGCTAGCAGAATTGGTGAAAATCGATGCCAAATCCATCGGTGTCGGTCAATACCAACACGATGTCAATCAGAAAAAACTGACAGAAAGCTTGGATTTCGTGGTAGATACTGTCGTCAACCAAGTTGGGGTCAATATCAATACGGCTAGTCCCTCTCTCTTAGCCCATGTAGCAGGACTCAATAAGACCATCTCTGAAAATATTGTGAAATACCGGGAAGAAGAAGGAATGATTCTTTCACGAGCACAGATTAAAAAAGTCCCTCGCCTCGGCGCCAAGGCTTTCGAGCAGGCTGCTGGATTCTTACGCATCCCTGAAAGTAAAAACATCTTGGACAATACCGGCGTTCACCCTGAAAGTTACAAGGAAGTTGAAAAACTTTTTCAACTTCTTGAAATTACCGAACTCGATGCATCCGCTCAGGAAAAATTAAAAGCTGTGAACATCGAGGAGATGTCTACTCAGCTGGATCTGGGACCAGAAACCCTGAAAGATATTATTGCCGATCTCCTAAAACCAGGACGCGATTTGCGGGATTCCTTTGATGCACCCGTGCTCCGTCAGGATGTCTTGGATATTAAAGACCTCCATATAGGCCAAAAATTAGAAGGGATTGTGCGCAATGTGGTTGACTTTGGAGCCTTTGTCGATATTGGCATTCACGAAGATGGCTTGATTCATATCTCCCATATGAGCAAGCAGTTTATTAAGCATCCAAGCCAGGTCGTCTCAGTAGGTGATTTGGTAACCGTCTGGGTGAAGAAGATTGATGTGGAACGCGAAAAAGTCAATCTCAGTTTGGTAGCTCCGAATGAATCTGACTGAGTATGTGCGTCAAGTATCCCTGGAAGATTTTGGGAGAGAATTCCGTCATCAAGCAGAGTGGAATTCACGTCTTCAAACCACTGGAGGTCGTTTCTTTCCCAAGGATCGACACCTTGATTTTAATCCGAAAATATACCAAGCTTTCGGGTTAGAGGTCTTTCGCAAAATCGTCCGCCACGAGCTCTGCCACTACCATCTTTACGATCAAGGTAAAGGCTATTGCCACAAAGATCTAGACTTTAAGCAACTCCTCCAGCAAGTGGACGGTCTTCGTTTCACACCTCCTCTACCAGATAGAGCTGGGCGAGTCAAGCGGATCTATCTCTATCAATGTCCCCGTTGTGGCCAAGAGTATAGACGAAAGCGAAAAATCGATCTGAAGAAATATGCCTGCGGTCGCTGTCACAGCCGCCTGCAATTCCTTGAAATGAGACAAGAGTAAGAATCGGTCTTTAGGCGGATCTCTTTCCAGTTCGACTCTGCTAAAATAGGTCTAACTAGAAAGAGGAAAATCAAATGACATCATCATTTTACAAATTAAAACGACATCGCCTGGTTTCAGGTGTGCTAGCTGGCTTAGCCGATAAATTTGGTCTTAGTGTAACTCTCCTACGCTTCTTGTTTATTCTTTTTACGGTTTCTCATGCCTTTATCGGTGTGATTATCTATTTACTGTTAGATACGACCTTGCCTTATAAGGACGAGGAGGAGCAGGAAATGTTTGACTATGGCCCTCGACCTCGTCGAAGAAAAGAGGCCGAACCCATCCATGATCAGAATGATAGTCCGTTCTTCTAAAAGGAGATTTGAGTGAAGCAGAAGTTCTATTCCCTTGCTTTTATTCTATATCTCTTCTTCAGTTTTATAGGACAGTTTTTCATTTTAAATCGTTTTTTTGGCGAAGGAGTTGGAACAGTTTTGATCGGAATGCTCCTTTTTCCACTGGGCATTTGGAATAGTCTCTTCTACCTCTTGTTTCTGCCAACAGAAATGGCTAGAAAACCACAAATTTATCGGTTTTCGATTTTATTTCTTCCGATTTTGTATCTGGTTTTGTCCTTGCTGGGGGGGAGGACCTACCACCTTTATGCTAGGCTTGATCGCATTTCCTTCAAATGCGGTGGTCTATGCGGTCTCTACCGGAATCAAATCTATGATCAAAGATTTCTTGCAAGGCCAAGGCTAGAGCATTCTTCATATGTTCCCATCATTTCCTAGAGGTTGGAGACCTTTGTCTTGGCCTCTTTTTGCTTGCCTTAAAAAGGAGTTGAAAATGGATCTTTCAAATGACACTTCAGTCTCTCGTCTGAAGAGAAAATCTGCTATAATAGAGAGAGAATTTGAAAAGGGAGAATGATATGGCAGTTACTGTTCGCGATCTACAGGAAAAGCTTCGTCTATCGGTTGTTTATGGGGATGATAGCCTCTTAAGCAAGGAAATTACGACTGCGGACATTTCACGTCCAGGTCTTGAAATGACGGGCTATTTCGACTATTACACACCTGAGCGGATTCAGCTTGTAGGAATGAAAGAATGGTCCTACCTGGTGAAGATGAGCTCTCACAACCGTCATCAGGTCCTGCGCAAGATGTTCCAGCCAGAGACACCTGTCATCATTGTCGCGCGGAATTTAGAAATTCCAGAAGAAATGTTGCGTGCTGCTGAAGAGAAGCAACTAGCTATTTTGAAGAGCAATGTTGCGACCAGTCGTTTATCTGGAGAGCTTTCTAGCTATTTGGATAGTCGGCTAGCAGAACGTACGAGTGTACACGGTGTCTTGATGGATATTTATGGGATGGGTGTCTTGATCCAAGGAGATAGCGGAATCGGAAAAAGCGAGACAGGTCTGGAACTTGTCAAACGGGGTCATCGCCTCGTAGCTGATGACCGAGTCGATATCTATGCGAGAGACGAGATGACCCTTTGGGGAGAGCCAGCTGAAATCCTACGCCACTTACTAGAGATCCGTGGTGTCGGGATTATCGATGTCATGAGTCTCTACGGCGCCAGTGCTGTCAAGGATTCTTCACAAGTCCAAATCGCCGTTTACTTGGAAAATTATGCTAAGGATCAAGTTTATGATCGTCTTGGTAATAATGCAGAAGAGTTGGAAATCGGTGGCGTGACCATTCCTCGGATTCGCATCCCTGTGAAGACTGGTCGGAACATTTCGGTCGTGATCGAAGCAGCAGCTATGAATGTTCGGGCCAAAGAAATGGGCTATGATGCTACCAAAACTTTTGAAGAACGTTTGTCCCAGTTGATTAGTCAAAATGAGGTGAAGGAATGAATCCAGTAGCCCTTCAATTAGGTCCGATCAGTATTCGTTGGTATGCAATTTGTATTGTCTCTGGCTTGATTCTAGCCGTTTATCTTTCCATGAAAGAAGCGCCCCGTAAGAAAATTGATCCAGATGATATCATTGATTTCATTTTGATTGCCTTTCCGCTTGCGATTGTGGGAGCTAGAATCTATTACGTTATTTTCGAATGGGGCTATTATAGCCAGCATCTTGGTGAGATTTTCGCCATCTGGAACGGAGGAATTGCGATTTATGGTGGCCTCTTGACAGGTGCTCTTGTCCTCTATCTATTCTCTCGTAGACGTTTGATTGAACCGATCGACTTTTTAGATATTGCGGCCCCGAGCGTCATGATTGCACAGAGTATTGGTCGCTGGGGAAACTTCTTTAACCAGGAAGCTTATGGAGCTGCTGTCAAAAGTCTCAACTACCTCCCCTCTTTTATTCGAGATCAAATGTATATAGATGGTAGTTACCGTCAGCCAACGTTCTTATATGAATCCAGTTGGAATCTTCTAGGTTTTCTCTTGATCTTGATTCTTCGGAGGAAGCCACAATTTTTGCGACAAGGTGAGATCACAGCCTTTTACCTTATCTGGTATGGTTTTGGTCGGATGATCATCGAAGGAATGCGGACAGATAGCCTGATGTTTGCGGGCTTACGTGTTTCCCAGTGGTTGTCGATGATCCTGATTCTAGTTGGACTCGCCATCATCATCTACCAACGTCGCAAAAAAGCCCCTTATTATGTAGAAGCAAAGGAGTAATATATGTTTATTGAAATTGCCTACGGCCTCTTAGGCCTTGCCTTAGTAGCGCTTGTCATTTATATGATTTTTTTCCTCTCAAAGATTGGAAAAGTTGTAGATGAGACGCAAAAAACCATCCAAGTTTTGACATCAGATGTCAATGTCACCTTGCATCAGACCAATGATCTATTGGCAAAAGTCAATGTTTTAACGGATGATTTGAATCAAAAAGTTGCAACAATTGACCCACTCTTTACAGCCGTGGCGGATCTTTCCGAGTCAGTTTCAGATTTGAATGATCAAGCCCGTCAATTGAGTGTCAAAGCAGTGTCAGCTGGTGGAAAAACAGTGAAAGCCTCTATCGGATTAAAAGCGATTAAGATGGCTTCAAAATTATTTAAATAGAATCGAGGAAGAATATGGGACGTTTATCTAGTTTATTAATTGGTGTGATTTCAGGTGCTTCAGCAGCCTACTATTTATCAACTGAGCAAGGAAAGAAAGTCACTAAAAAAGTGGTGCGCTTCGTAAAAGATTATCAAGAAGATCCTCAAGAAGTACATGAATCGGTTAAACAAACTGCTAAGGATGTTTCCAAACAAGCAGCAGAAGTGATCCAACAAACCAAAGAAAAAGTTGGTTCTGGAGAAATTACGACAGGAACTGTTTTGGAGTCTGTCAAAGAAAAGACGCAAGATGTGGTTGAAAAATCTCAAGAAGTCTTTCACTCATTTAAGGATAAACTTCAAAAAGAAAATCTAAGTGGCAATGACTTGGTTCAATCCATTCGCAAACAAACAGAATCAGAAGACATCGTGTTAGAGTTGGATGAAAAAGATTCTGAAGAAGCAGCTGAAGAAGAAACAAAAGAAGCATAAAAAAATGAGGCTCACTGAGCCTCATTTTTTATGGAAATTACCTGATCAATTGGAGTTAGCTTTTGTCTTCCAATTGTTATTCCAATTAAAAAAATTCGAGTAAATAAAAAAATCAGGCGAACCTGATTTTTATTTTTTTCGTTTATTGTAGTAAATTCGGAACCCTTGAATACTAGCAAAGCTAGAACCAATCGCTAAGGCAAACGCAAAGAAGGTATTCATTTTCGTTGCTAAAAAGATAAAACTAAATACAACTGTCAACACACAGAAAATAGCGATATTCAAAAAATATAGCAATTCACTTAATTGAGGCGCGGGTTCAACTTCAGGAGCATAGTCCTGAACAGGGGATTCTTGGGTTTGTTTAGTTAATTCGATATAATCGAATTTTTCATCATAGTGTCTTAAATTTCTTACGGGCATTTTCTCTCTCCTAACAGTACTCTATTATTCTATCATGAATTCAGCTATATAAATGTTACAAAAATGTTACAAATTTTACAAAATGAATAATTTTTTCTAGAATATCGGAATTTTTGTTATAATGGTTCTATGAAAAATATTATTATTACAGCAACAGCAGAGAGTGTTGAGCAAGCGCAAGCCCTGATTGATGCAGGGGTTGACCGAATCTATGTCGGTGAAAAAGATTACGGATTACGATTGCCTCAAACTTTAAGCTATGACGAAATAAATCGAATTGCTCAACTAGTCCATGCTGCTGGCAAAGAATTGACAGTGGCTGTAAATGCACTCATGCACCAATCGATGATGGATTCAATCAAGCCTTTCCTAGATTTTCTAAAGGAAATTCAAGCTGATTATATTACTGTCGGAGATGCGGGCGTTTTTTATGTCTTGAAACGAGATGGCTATCCATTCAAAACGATTTACGATGCTTCTACCATGGTCACTTCTAGCCGCCAGATCAACTTCTGGGGAAAACAAGCAGGAGCTTCTGAGGCTGTTTTGGCTCGTGAGATTCCATCTGCCGAATTATTCGTAATGGCTGAGAATCTTCAGATTCCAGCAGAAGTCTTGGTCTATGGTGCTAGCATTATTCACCATTCGAAACGACCGCTTCTTCAGAATTATTACAACTTTATCAAGACAGAAGAGTCTGTGACCAAAGATCGGGATCTGTTCTTGGCCGAGCCAGGAGATCCCAATTCTCATTATTCGGTCTACGAAGACAAACATGGAACCCATATCTTCTCAAATAATGACTTGAATATGATGACCAAATTGTCTGAGTTGGTTGAACATGGCTTTGATCATTGGAAACTCGATGGTGTCTACTGTCCGGGTGAAAACTTTGTCAAGATTACAGAGTACTTTGTCAAGGCCCGTGATTTGATTCAAAAAGGAACATTTACACAGGATCAAGCCTATCTGTTTGATGAAGAAATCCGCAAATTGCATCCAGCTAATCGTGGTTTGGATACTGGTTTCTACGATTATGAACCAGATCGTGTAAAATAACAAATAATACTAGGGCTTCTTCGTTTGTGAGTTTTCCTTTTTCAGGGAACGAAGAGGCTATTCATCATATCGACAATCTTGTAAATTGGAGAAAACATGACAAATACAAAAAAACGTCCAGAGGTTTTGGTACCTGCTGGAACATTAGAAAAATTAAAAGTTGCCGTTAATTATGGGGCTGACGCTGTGTTCGTTGGTGGACAAGCCTATGGTTTACGTAGCCGTGCCGGAAACTTCACCATGGATGAGCTTCGTGAAGGTATCGAATATGCTCATGCCCGTGGAGTAGATGTGCACGTCGCTTCGAACATGGTGACCCATGAGGGAAATGAACAAGGGGCTGGTGAGTGGTTCCGTGAATTACGGGATATGGGCCTTGATGCCGTGATCGTCTCAGACCCGGCCTTGATTGAAATCTGTGCAACCTATGCACCTGGCCTCAATATTCACTTGTCTACGCAAGCTTCTGCAACCAACGTGGAGACCTTCCATTTCTGGAAAGAATATGGCCTGACTCGTGTCGTCTTGGCCCGTGAGGTATCCATGGAAGAGTTGGCTGAGATTCGTAAGCGTACCGATCTTGAGATCGAAGCCTTCGTTCATGGAGCCATGTGTATTTCCTATTCCGGACGTTGTACCCTTTCTAACCACATGTCTGACCGGGATGCCAATCGTGGTGGTTGTTCTCAATCTTGTCGTTGGAAATACGATCTCTACGATATGCCATTTGGCCAAGAACGCAAGAGTATCAAAGGACAAGTCCCAGAAGAATACTCTATGTCAGCCGTGGACATGTGTATGATCGAAAATATTCCAGACATGATTGACAATGGGGTTGATAGCTTGAAGATTGAAGGCCGGATGAAATCTGTCCATTACGTATCAACAGTAGCCAACTGTTACAAGGCAGCTTGTGATGCCTATATGGAAAGTCCAGAAGCCTTTTATGCCATCAAGGATGATTTGATCAATGAATTGTGGAAGGTTGCTCAACGTGAATTAGCAACTGGATTCTACTACCAAACACCGACTGAAAATGAACAATTGTTTGGGGCACGTCGTAAGATTCCTCAATACAAATTTGTAGGAGAAGTGGTTGACTTTGATCCATCTACCATGACTGCGACGATTCGCCAACGGAATGTCATCAACGAAGGCGACCAAGTGGAATTCTACGGACCAGGCTTCCGTCATTTTGAATGCCAGATCCAAGACTTGCATGATAAGGATGGAGTGAAGATTGATCGCGCACCAAATCCGATGGAGCTTCTCACGATCACCGTTCCACAAGAAGTCAAGCCAGGAGATATGATTCGTTCTTGCCAGGAAGGTTTAATCAATCTCTACTCAAAAGATGGAGCAAGTAAAACTGTTCGAGTATAACAAAAAAAGAGAGGGTTAAACCTCTCCTTTTTGTTGGGCGATGCGAATGTTATTGGGGACCAAACTGATTTTCTGGATCTCAGAAATCCGAATAATCGTGGACATACTCTTCTTGAAATTTTTCACGATCAGTTGTCGGCGCTCTTGGTCATACTTGACAATGTCGCCTGTAAAACTCTTGTTTGAAAAAATAACATGTACCCCTTGTTTTTTTCGCAGTGCTTGTTGAATGATGTCAATAATTCTCTCATCTTCTAATGGGGCAGGGGTACTGACTTTTCCATTGAAAAATTCATTTGCTCGGTCTTTAACGATCTCGAGAAATTTTTTCATAGCTAAATTCTCCATAACTTGATACAATATATTATAGATAATTTCAACGATTTTGTAAATGATTTACGAATATTAGAGATGAGAAGGCAAGAAAGGAGTCGTGAAATGGCAGAATTTTCATTCCAAATCGAAGAACATTTGCTGGTCTTGTCAGAAAATGACAAGTGTTGGACCAAAGAATTGAACCGTGTGAGTTTTAATGGTGCTCCTGCTAAGTATGATATCCGGACCTGGAGTCCCGACCATACAAAGATGGGAAAAGGCATTACACTCACGAACGAAGAGTTCCAAGTCATGCTCGATGCATTTAAAAATTAAGAAAAGGGGTCCTTCAAGGACTTCTTTTTTGTTATAGTCTAAAGCTATATGGATATCAAAGATATTAGATTATCCCAAAACCTTGTTTATCAAGTGTTAGACTGCTATAATGGTTGCATTGATGAATTAATGTAAAACTTATAGGAAAGAGGGAATCATATTGACACATACACATGCACCTTATCGCGTAGACCATGTTGGTTCATTTCTTCGTCCACCAGCTTTGGTTCAAGCTCGTGAAGATTTCGCAGCTAGAAAAATCAGTCAGTCTGACTTAACAAAAGTAGAAGATCAGGCGATTCGTGACTTAGTTGAAAAGGAAATTGCTGCTGGTCTGAAGTCAGTAACAGATGGAGAATTCCGCCGAGCTTATTGGCATTTGGATTTCTTCTGGGGCTTTGGTGGCATTGATCATGTCCAAGCTGCCCAAGGCTATCAATTCCATGATGAAACAACCAAGGCTGACTCAGCGCTTGTCGTTGGAAAAATCACAGGAGCTAATCATCCATTTGTAGAGCATTACAAGTTCTTGCGGGATCTTGTAGCAGATGTAGATGGTGTAGAGGCTAAATATACCATTCCAGCACCTGCGCAATTCTATTTTGAATTGATCCGTGATGCAGAACATGTAGAACAATTGAATACCATCTATCCTGATTTTGCGGCTGTTCGTGAAGACATCAAGCAAGCCTACCTTCAAGTGATTCAAGATTTGTATGATGCTGGACTTAGGACCCTTCAAGTAGATGACTGTACTTGGGGTGTCTTGGTAGACGATAATTTCTTGACGGCTTGGGGAGCAGCTCAAGGCAAGTCAAAAGATGAGGTTCGCCGAGAACTCGCTGATCTCTTCTTGACTTTTAACAACGATGTCTACCAACATGTTCCAGCTGGTTTAACTGTCAATACGCACGTTTGTCGTGGGAACTTCCATTCCACTTGGGCTTCATCAGGTGGCTATGCGCCGATTGCCAAAGAACTCCTTGGAGAAGAAGCAGTCAATGCTTACTTCCTAGAGTTTGATACTGATCGGGCTGGTGGTTTTGAACCACTTGCAGAAGTAACTCCTGGAAAAGGTGTGGTATTAGGCCTCTTGACATCTAAGAGTGGTCAATTGGAGAATAAGGACGAAGTGATTGCTCGTATTAAAGAAGCGAGTCAGTATGTACCGTTGGAAAATCTTTACCTGTCTACTCAGTGTGGCTTTGCTTCGACAGAAGAAGGAAACATTTTGACAGAAGAAGACCAATGGAAAAAAATCGGTTTGATTAAGGAAATTGTCGCTGAAGTTTGGGGCGAATAAGGAGAAAGAAACATGTCAGATTTACTAAGTATTTATAAAGAATTGCAAGCTAAAAAATGGGTGGACTTGAGTCACCAAATCAATGCGGAAAGTCCACACTTCCCAGCCCTTCCTGCCTTGCAACAAGAAGACCTTTTTACATTAAAAGATGGTTTCCATGTTCAAAAATTTACAGTGGTTGGTCAATACGGAACGCATATTGATGCACCGATTCACTTTGTAGAAGGGGGTCGTTGGTTGGATGAGATTGCCCTCAAAGATCTCCTCTTGCCACTTTATGTTATCGACAAGTCTAAAGAAGTTGCTGCCAATCCAAACTTTATCTTGAGCAAACAAGATATCTTAGACTTTGAGGCAGAGCATGGACAAATTGCTGAGGGTGCTTTTGTTGCCTTCCGCAGTGATTGGTCAAAACGTTGGCCAGATCAAGATGCTATGCGTAACCTAGATGAAAATGGTGTTCAACAAAGTCCAGGATGGAGCCGTGAAGCCTTGGAATTCTTGATTCATGAACGCTATGTTAAGGCTGTGGGTCATGAAACCTTTGATACCGATGCAGGTATTCCAGCAGCAGAGCATGGCTTGGTCAATGAATACTACCTCTTGGAACAAAATATCTACCAAGTTGAAGTCTTGAACCAATTGGACCAAGTTCCAGCTGTAGGTGCTTTGATTTCGATCGCTTTCCCTCACTGGGACAAGGCAACTGGTTCACCTGTCCGTGCCATTGCCATCTTACCATAAACAAAGAAAAAAGCTTGAAGACAGACGTCGCATTTGGACGTTTGTCTTTTTGTATTTACGAAACTATTTTCGTTATCATCTGATATTCCATCTAATAACCTGATTTATAAAAAATAAAAAGGAATATTCGTTTATTATCTCTCCAATGTTTTGAGATGTAGACGTACCGGTGTAAGCCAAATCTTTATAGGGCCTACACAAAGAAAAGAGAGTGGGACAGAAATCGGTAATTCGTTAGAATTCGATTTCGTCGTCCCACCTCCGCACAGTTGAGTAGGGCTGTAAAAGCTGATGAAATCAGCGTAGTAGAGCCCACTCAACCACTGCGTCTTGCTCGACAATCCAAAAATAATTGAGAGGCTAGGACTTTTGTCCCAGCCTCTTTTTATCTATCAGAGAGAGCTAAAAATTTCTCTCTTTGTTAGTTGAACTATTTGTTAAGATGCATTGAAAATCTATTTCGTTAGAAAATTGACTATTTTTAATGAATAAATTATTGACGAGTCAATTTCCGTTTGATTCCAACAGCACCTGCTAAGACAAGAATTCCAGAGAAGACGAGTCCAGATGCAACAACTTCACCTGTGTTTGGAAGAAGCGATTTGCGACCTCCCCCATTGTTTCCACCATTTGAACCTGGCGCACTTGGTGTCGTTGTGGTACCAGAATGACTAGGTTTATTTGGATTTTCTGTAGTAGATGAAGAAGTCTTAGGCTCTGCAGTAGTAGTTGTTGTTGACGTTGTGTCTTCCTCACTACTATTGTGGTTTCCTGGTTCTTCTGGTGTTGTATCAGGAGTCTCAGGTGTAGTAGGTACAGTAGTCTTAGGCTCTTCAGAAGTAGTTGAAGTAGTTGTAGGCTCATCGGTTGTCGTTACTGTGGTCTTAGGCTCCTCAGTTGTAGTTGAAGTAGTCTTAGGTTCATCAGTAGTTGTTACCGTAGTGGTTGTAGTAGTCGGCTCTTGAGTCGTAGTAGTTGTGGTAGTCGGCTCTTGAGTCGTAGTAGTTGTGGTAGTCGGCTCTTGAGTCGTAGTAG
>OBUR01000107.1_pt1 | contig 45891 bp, 37 predicted proteins | sample 1475951 | NCBI WGS metagenome assembly OBUR01 (sample SAMEA2579957, study PRJEB22360) | human gut metagenome
TAAGTAACGTTCCAGAGCCTCCTCGTTAGGAAAAAGAACCTTCTTTTTCGTTTGATGTTTGATTTCTTTGTTAAGAGACTCAATGAGGTTTGTCGAATACATGCTGTGCCAAATCTGGTAGGGAAACTGATAAAAAGTTAAAAGATTATCCGTCTTCTCCAGACTTTCCATGACTTTCCTATACTTTGGTTTCCATTCGGCGAGAAAGTCCTCTAAAGCTTGTCCTGCCATTTCTAAATTTTCAGCACGATAAATCATTATAAATTGCCCCAGAATAACCGCTCTATCTGCTCGTTTCACTTTACTAGCTAGATTTCGACTAATATGAATTAAGCAACATTGTTGTTTAGCTAATGGGTGAGCCTGACTGATAATCTGCTCAAGCCCCTTAAAGCCATCTGTAACTACAAGAGAAATCTGTTGGATTCCTTGGTTTTGAAGCTTGTCTAACAGGGTGGACCAAGAAGCATTGTTTTCTTGAGGCAACTGTGCATAGCATATCTCTATGCGACTAAAGTCGCTAGAGCTATCCTAATTGCGCACCGCCAGTTCTCATAGAAAAAAACACCTTGCAAGATGCAAAGTGTTTTCGTTTGTATTCTGCTGTCCAGCAACGAATTAACGTTTAGAGAACTGGCTAGCTTTACGAGCCTTTTTCAAGCCTGTTTTCTAGTATTTTTATATCTATTGGCAGATTATCCGACTTATCCCCATCAACATCTGACTCTAACTCAACCTCTGAAGAAATCCTAATATTGCGTACTTTGATATATTCGATATTATTGTTACCTACTAGATCCCCTTTTTAATAAATCTGGGATAGCCGATAATTTAGAAATGATGGATGAATCCTTTAAAATCAAGATATTTCCATATTCATCTGTATTTTCATCAAATAGTTTTTTGTCTGCATAGTAATTGGATAGAAGAACTAAGACCTGAGTAGCTTCACCTTCATAATTGCCATTTTTGCTTTCAAAAGGTAATAATTGCTTGTTCATAGCTTGGCGAATCAGTTGCACCAGCCAAATTAATTGTCTTGACCGACGAATAAAGCGACTTCTTTCAAGGATTCGACCATAAGGAAACAGTTGGCAGATTCTATAAAAGTGTCGTTGTGATTCGGCACGCTCATCAGACTCACTACACAGAGCTGGTACATAATATCTGCTATAATTTTCTGGAAGATTTGGTCAAGCGGTCTTTTAGCCGTGTGACAGGCATACAGGAAAAACACTATTTATTTACTTTTTGCACGGGAGGCTTTAAGAATCTGATGGACATCTTTCTTGATAGTCACTCAGAGTCTCCAGAGTGTCTGGGCTGGGATATGGCAAAGATATACCGCTGCTGAAACTGTTCTTTGACGCTGATAAACGCGACATATCAATTAAAATGTCGCACTAAAATGATTGAAAAGTGATTGAAACTGTATTATAATGAACGTATATATTTAGAAAAGAGGTACTAACTATGGAAAACCTAGTAGTTTCAGTCTTTAACACTGAAAGCGAAGCTTATCAGTCCTTTGCGGATTTGAAGGCTTTCCGCCAAACTCAGACGACCAAGGTTGCTCAAATCGCCTTGGTCAAAAATGAAAACGGTCACATCGTTGAAAAAGAACGCTATGACTTTGAAGATTCAACGACGGATGCAACCCTAGAAGGTGGCTTGCTCGGTGCAGTTATCGGGCTTTTGGGTGGTCCTATCGGCGTCTTGTTTGGTTATGGTATTGGCAGCCTCTATGGTTTGGCTGCTGGTGATACCGTTGATACGGCAGAAGCTGGCTTGATTGACGTTGTGTCTCAAAAATTGATCGACGGCGAAACAGCCGTTGTCGCCTTGGTGCAAGAAAACAACGAAGCAGTCATCGATGCTTACTTCACCAAGTACGACACCCAAATCTTGCGTTGGGATGTGGCAACCGTCGTAGCTGAAGTTGAAGCAGCCCTGCAAGTCCAAGAAGACCTCTACAACCAAGCGCGTGCGCAAATGAAGGCTGAACGTAAAGCAGAGCGCAAGGCCAAAATTGAAGAGTTCAAGGCAAACATCAAATCAAAATTTGATAAATTGAAAGCCTAACGTCTAAGCGTCTCATAAATTTAAATGTGACTGAGACGCCATTTAAAATTTATGTGCGTCGGATTCTCACAGTTATATAATTGCGTTGACAAAGCCGTTACAGCCGTTCTTCCATTCTTTGAAAAGAATGTTTAATAGACAAGAAATCTGGACTAGTATTGGTCTGGATTTTTTTGTGAATATAGAGGTCATAGCTTTTTGACTATGCTTCGTTATAATTAGAAAAATTTTAAGTTTTATCAAGATGAAATCAGTCAGACGAAGACATCCCGAATTAGCACCAGCATCACCACACAAACTAAGACATACTGGTGCTACTCTTGCTAAACAAGCAGGTGTTTCTCTTGAAGCCTTCTCAGAAGCTCTTACTCATAGTGATAAAGAGATTACAAAAACTTACGTTAATATCAAAGATAAAGTCAATCAGACTGTAGGTGATATTGCTTTTCGTAGTTTAAAAAATTGATGGGGTGAATATGGGGTGAATTTTGGGGTGAACTTTGATTTTTTGAAACAAAAAAGACATCCAAGAAATAATTCTTGAATGTCTGTAAACGTTGATATAATCGTATTGATTAACGTTTTGAGAATTGTGATGCTTTACGAGCTTTCTTAAGACCTGGTTTCTTACGCTCAACTTTACGTGAGTCACGTGTAAGAAGTCCTGCGCGTTTCAATGAATCGCGGAAGTCTGGGTCTACTTGAAGAAGGGCACGAGCGATACCGTGACGGATAGCTCCTGATTGACCAGCGTATCCACCACCTACAACGTTAACGAAAACGTCGTATGAACCTGCAGTTGAAGTAACTGCGAATGGTTGGTTGATTACAAGACGAAGGTCAGCGTGTGGGATGTACTCTTCAACATCTTTTTTGTTAACAGTGATTTTACCAGTTCCTGGAACAAGGCGAACGCGTGCAACAGCGTTTTTACGACGTCCAGTACCTGCATATTGTGCTTGTGACATACTTTATTGTTCCTTTCCTTAGATAAGTCCTGAAATATCAAGAACTTCTGGTTGTTGTGCAGCGTGAGTGTGCTCAGCTCCAACGAATACTTTCAATTTCATACCTTGAGCGCGGCCAAGAGTATTGTGTGGAAGCATACCTTTAACTGATTTCTCGATCAAACGTACTGCATTTTTAGAACGAAGTTCACCAGCAGAGATTGATTTCAATCCACCTGGGTGGTTTGAGTGAGTGTAGTAGATCTTATCAGTTGCTTTTTTACCAGTCAATTTAACTTTTTCAGCATTGATAACGATTACGAAGTCACCTGTATCAGTGTGAGGTGTGAATGTTGGTTTGTTTTTTCCGCGAAGCACGCTAGCAACAACTGCTGAAAGGCGTCCAAGAGGTACATCAGTTGCGTCAACAACGTACCATTTGCGTTCTACTTGGCCTGGTTTAGCCATGAATGTAGTTTTGTTCATGATTTCTCCTATATGAATGTCGTTTTTGTTTACAGGGCGGATGTTCCGGTCCGCAAGTTATTTGAAAGGTTCCGGGGCCTTACAAATGGGGTAAACAATACCGCCTACTATTGTATCAAAATTCTAAGATAAAAGTCAACCGATTTGGAAAATTATTTGCGATTTTCTTTTCCAATGACAAATCCGATCAAGGAATTCGGGCCGACGTGGGCTGAAATAACCGGTCCAAGAGGCATCACGAGAACTTCATCGATGCCTTCAAGCGCAAGCATTTCTTGCTTCAGTGCTTCGGCTCCTTCTAGATCGTTGGTATAAGATACCAAGGCTGTGCTTTCACCGATATCTGCTTTGATCAGCTCCAGTAATTCCCGGACAGCTTTTTTGCGTCCCCGAACCTTGCTAATAGGGACTAATTTCCCTTCCGCATCTATCCAGAGAATGGGTTTGATGCTGGCCAAACTTCCCATGATCGCGGCACTTTTTGAGAGACGGCCGCCACGCATGAGGTGGTAGAGGTCATCAACTAGGAAATAAGTCCGCAGTTTTGGCGCTAGGTCCATGATTTCTTCTTTGGCTTCTGCTAATGAACGACCTGCATCACGCGCAGCTACTGCTCGCATGACCAGATAACCCTCTCCAATCCCAGCAGCCTTCTGATCGACAATCTCGATCACGGCTTCCGGGTAGTCTTCTAAAACCAGGTCTCGTGCCATGACTGCACTCTGATAGGTCCCAGATAAGACTGATGAAAAGGCCACATAAAGCAGATCTTTTCCTTCTTTGGCAAATTGTTTAAAGGTTTCCTGAAATTGGCCCACATTGACCTGACTGGTTGTCGGTTTGGCCCCATTTTTCATGGCTTCTAAAAGCTCCGGGCTGGTCAATTGAGCTTGGCCTACTGTCTGGTAAACCGTCCCATCTAACTCAATGGTCAAGCCAAGAATGGTCACCTGATGTTCCTTGGCCCAGTTTTGGTCTAAATCTGCGGTCGAATCGGTTAAAATAGCAAATGTCATTACTTGTCTCCCATCATTTCTTGTAATTGTCGCAATACTTCGTGATCGAGCGGTCGCATGGGTGGTTTTTGATCGTTAACCACTCGCTGCGCTTGATTGAGGTTTCCTTTGACGACTGCGACCCGTTTTTCTAACTCTCTGGCAGATACCCGAAGAGCTCCTTGAGCAAAGACGGTCCATTGCTCATTTAAGTCACTGGTCGCTACTGATACTTGGTGGAGGGGCGTGTTAAGCTCTGCCGCCAAGCGCTCGATATAGTCATCTGCCGTCTCATCCTCACCGGTAAAGACCACCTGAACATTGAACTCCTCATAGGTCTGCCGCACTCCTGGCATATACTGGGCATCAAAGACACAGATGACTTCGATTCCTTCAAAGCTAGCATAGTGGCTCAGTTTTTGCAGGAGGATATTGCGGGCTGCATCGAGCTCACTTTTTTGAAAGAGCTGGCGGGTCTCCTGCCAAAAGGCAATCATATTATAGCCGTCAACCAATAAGATTTTTCGTTTCATATCATTGCCTTTCTAGGATTATAGTCGATTGCGAAAGACCTCATACATAAGGATGGCTGCTGCCACACTGGCATTGAGGCTTTGCACATGACCATTCATGGGAATGGTGATCATCTCATCGACTTGTTTTTTGATATTGGCCGAGATCCCTTTTCCTTCATTGCCAATGATCAAGGCTAACTTGCCAGCCGTATTCCACTGATGAGATGGCGTGCCGTTCATGTCGGTTCCAAAGATCCAGAAGCCCTCTTCCTTTAGCTTGTCTAAGGTTTGGCTAAGATTGGTCACACGCGCAATGGGAATGTGTTCCACTGCTCCGGTAGAAGTTTTTGACACCACTGGGGTCACCCCAACCGCTCGGTGCTTAGGAATGATGACTCCTGAGACATTGGTCGCATCAGCTGTCCGCAAGATAGATCCAAGATTGTGCGGATCTGTTAAGCCATCGAGAATCAATAAAAGCGGGTTCTCTTCTTGGGCTGTCTGTTTCAGAATCGCTGCCAAGTCGGTGTAAGCAAAGGCTGCCACTCGAAGAACAAAGCCTTGGTGAACAGCTCCTTCTGTCATTTCCTGCAGGGTTTTCTTTGGCGTCCAAGAAATCGACACTTTTTTCTCAGCTGCTAAGGCCTTGATCTTGTCGACATTTTTCCCTCGGAGGTCTTCTTGAATATATAATTTATTGCCTGTATTGGCTTGTAAAGCCTCGGTGACTGCATGGACACCGTATACGATATCGTTATTTTCCATAGAACTAGTATACCATAAGAAAGGAGGATGAGGCCAATTCATGATATAATGAAATGAAATCTATCTCAGCGAAACTAGTAAAATAGAAAGGAAACCATGCCTCTTTTTCAACGAACCATTAAGCTCACCTTGGCCACCTGTTTAGCAGCTGCCCTTGCTTATGCTCTGGGCTTGACCTATGCCATCTCAGCTGGCGTCATTGCCATCTTGAGCATCTCTGATACGCGTCGCAGTACCATCAAGCAAGCCTACCAGCGCTTTATGTCGACCTTGCTAGCCCTTGCTATCGGAAGTCTCGCTTTTTCCTTTTTTGGATTCAACCTCTGGGCACTGGGAGTTTTTATCGCTCTCTATGTTCCTGGTGCCTTTCTATTGGGTTGGCAGATCGGTATCACCCCTAGTACGGTGTTGGTTACCCACCTCTTGATTGAGCAGTCTACCTCCTGGGGGCTCTTGCTCAATGAACTTGCTCTCTTTTTAATTGGGACCAGCTTTGCCTTGCTGGCCAATCTCTATATGCCTTCTAATCAGGGAGCGATCGATCACTACCATGATGTTGTTGAAGACCAACTGAAAAAGATCCTTGGTCGTTTTGCGGAATTACTTAGTAAAGGGGATGGTCGCAATGATGCTCGCTTGATTAAGGAGTTGGATGGTATCCTAAAGGACGCTTTGAAGCTAGTTTATCTGGACCATTCCAACCACCTCTTTCACCAAACCAACTACCATATTCACTACTTCGAAATGCGCAAGCGGCAAAACGATATTCTGCGGGATATGGCAGAAAACGTCAACCGCTGTCAGTTGGCGGCGAGTGAAAGCATAATCCTAGCTCAACTTTTTAAGAAAACGGCCCAACAGTTAAGCCAGAAAAATCCTGCCCAAGATCTTCTAGATGATATTAGTCAGTATTTGGCGATCTTTCGCGAACGTCCTCTTCCTAAGACCCGTGAAGAATTCGAAACACGCGCCACCTTGCTCCAACTCTTAAGAGACTTAGAAACTTTTATCCAGGTCAAGGTTGATTTTTACCAACAATTTCATAAGGAGACAGAATAGACAAAAAGGCCCTTGCAAGATGCAAAGGCTTTTTTATTCGGGGTTTTGTTGTAAACACTTTCCTAAAATGGTATACTAGAAACGGAAAATAACTTTTTAAGGAGGGTCTTCTATATGAAGTCTTCGTATAAGAAACATTTGTACACTACAACACTCAGCCTCTCAGCGGCTGTCTTGCTTTCCGTTATCGGTCATGGCCAAGCTTCAGCCGATAGCTTAGAAGCGCCTCAAACAGAGCCTAGCACGGCCCTTGAAGCGACACCTGCTACTGAGCAACCTGTGACCGCCGAGACGACCAGTCCCGCTGCATCCACAGAAGTAACTCCTGCTAGTCCTACAGAAACCGCAGCGACTTCTGATGCGGCTTCTACAACAGAAGTTGCTCCAACCGCTAGTCCAAGCACTACCCGTGCTACAACGACCGCTGACCAAGCGACTCGATTGACGGATAGCACCATTTATCTCTCTGAAAAGAGTACGATTGATGACAAAGTCCAAGAAAAAGCTCAAGCTGCTGGCAAGATCAGCTGGACCTTAGACAATAAACCTCTCTCTGAGTGGAAAACCTGGGATATGGAGACAGGAACACTGAGCAAGGATCCATTCCTTACTATCACAGAGACCGCAAACGGCAATGATCTGGATCTCCACATTGACGTGCAGGATCTCTTTGGTGAAGATCTCAGTCTTCGTAGCCCAAATAATATTCGCCGGACTTACCGCAACTACATCGGCAACCATGAACTGGTCGGGACCAATGCAGACTTAGGTGTGACCATCAATAAAACCCTTGTTTTTAGACCTTACCAAGACTACCATACACATGAAGAGATGCTGGCTGCCATCGAAAAATCCAAGGAAGAAGCGAAACCCGATCGTTTAGTGCAGCTGGAAACTCTTGGCAAGAGTGCCCAAGGCCGGGATATGAAGATGGGGATCGTGAGCAAGGACCAAGCCAGCATTGATCACTACCTTTCTAGTACCAACCCTACAGCTTTGACTAAGCCAAGTGAAATGCTGGCCGCACTAAAAGACAAGACCTTGGATTACAAATTACCTGTCTTAGTCCACAACACCCACGCGGATGAACAGCCAGGCATTGATATCATCACAGGCCTCTTCCATACCTTCGCTACAGAAAATCAAGTCACTTTTAAAACGACAGACGAAGCTGGTAACGTCAAGAATGTGACCCTGGACATCCCAACTCTCTTAAACAAATTCATTTTCTTATTTGACTTCACGGAAAACCCAGATGGGGATGCTCTCAACCTGCGGGCCCTAGCAAACGGGCTCGATCCAAACCGGGATGCCAGCTATCAAACCAACCCTGAAGTTCGCACGGTTATCCAAATGATCAACAAATGGAATCCAATCGCTCTCTACGACTTACACGGTTTTGTCAAAGAATTCTTGATCGAACCTGCAACGCCACCACATGATCCGAACTTCGAATACGATCTTCTGTCAGACCTTATGCTAGAAAATGCCCATCATATGGGCCGGGCTGGAGTTGCCAATTCCAAATACGACAGCTACATCATTCCAAAACTGGATTGGGGCGATGGCTGGGATGACTCCTTCTCTGGCTATACAGGGGTTTATGCAGTCTACCATGGTATCTTAGGCCATACTATCGAAATTCCGGAAGGAAATGAAGAATCCTACAAGGCGGGACGCAATGCTGTCCTAGGCGGAATTGACTTCCTCAACCAAGATCCGGACCGTCTCCTTGAGATGCGTCTCAACTTCTACCTGCGCGGTCTCAATAAAACCGAAGATCCAAAAGCCGAAAATGAACTGGTCGGTCCAAATGGGGAAATCGTTGGACGTGTGAAAAATGGTCGTCCGAAATTCTTCCCAGACTACTACGTCATCCCAATGAGTCTCGACAAAGACAACGATGCCCAAGAAGCCTTCAATATGATCGACTACTTCAAACGCAATGGTGTCCTCGTTAAGGAACTCAAAGAAGATACAGGTCCCTACAAAAAAGGGGACTTGGTCATTGACATGGCCCAAGCCAAACGTGGCTACGCCAACCACATTCTCTACAAGGGCTCCAACGAATCTGCCTGGGCTGCTATGTACGCAGAGTTGCTGGTAAACTTCCCAGATATGAGAGGGTTCAAGTCCGAACCTGTCTTTGCGGATGGTCTTTTCAATGGAAAATTAGGCGAAGTCACCACTACCCGTGCGACTCGTACTTCTGAGATCGATCCAAAAGCTCCTTACTATGTGATCGCAAATACCTCAGCCAGTGCCGTTAAAGCTATCAACCAGGCCATTTCCCAAGGAAAATCTGTCTACCTAACAGATGATGGCTACATCGTTGACCGCGATACCTTTGCTTCGCTCCTACCAAACTATGCCATCTATGGTGATGCCCTCTACAAGGTACCAAGCGGGCCAACCTTGAAACCGATGAAGGTCTACTCTCCAAACTACCACTATAATTGGGCTGGAGTCGATGCGCCTGCTCATACTAGTCTGGTCCTTGAAAAATTAGGCTTCCAAATTGTCAATACTCCAGAAGAAGCGGATGTTGTTATTTTGGAAAGCAACCGCTTTGATGCTTCCATATTTGGTAAGAAACCAACTCTCGTCATCGGCGGGGAAGCCATGCAGAAACTGGAAAAATTGGGAGTTCTTGCAGGATTTGACGCTGAAAAATTAAAAGGCGGTAGCGACTACGAAGGCTTGATGAAAGCGATCATTGATGATCAGGATCCATTGACCAGCGGATACAAGAAGAATACCCTCTTCTACTCCAACTCAGGAAACTGGATTGAAAAGGTTCCAGAGCATTTCAAAACCTTGATGAGCATCGCTCCGAGCGACTACTACATTGCTGGCTGGTGGCCAAAAAATGAAGTCCTAGCCAATAAGGTCATGGCCATCTCTGGAGAACTGATGGGCCAACCACTCTTTGTCTATGCCGGAAATCCAACCAATCGCCAACATCCTGTCCACTTCTTCCGCTGGGTAACCAACGCGATCTTTGGCAGCAAGTTGGCCAGCTTGATGGATTACGTTCCAGCTAAAGAACCAGATCAGGTGGTGGTTCCAATTCATAACCAAACAACCACTCCACAGCCAATCTTGACCAAGAAGGATACTCCTAAAGTTCTCCTTCCACAAAAAGAAATGACAACTGAAAATGGAGAAAGTGTGCAAGCCTTGACTTACCAAGTGGGACAAAGCTTCCAAGAAAGTCCATCCAAGGCACAATTGCCACAAACTGGAGAAGACACAACTGCGCACTTCATTCTTTCAGGCTTCTTGTTAGCCGTTAGCGGAGGCTTCCTCCTCTTGAAAAAGAAAGAAGTTGAGTAAGTTCCAGGTTTAGACTTGGATGACATGAAAAGAACCTTCGCGTCTGCGAAGGTTCTTTTCTATTCCACCAATTCCAACACAACCGTTTGGTAAGGGGCCAATTCGAGCACTTGGTCTCCTTCTTGGAATAATTCTGCTGTATTATTTAAAACGACCGTTTTAATCGGAGCTGGCAACTCCAAGGTGGCCTGGCGATTTTGGAAATTGCTGACAACCAAGAGACGCTTGTCCCCACGGCGTTCGAAGGCGATGATGTTTTCACGGTCCCGATACGCTGGGATCATATCTCCAAACCGGATGGTATTTCCATAAAGGGGATGGCGATACAAGGCCGTCAGCTGCCGGTAATAATTCAAGATGGAATTTGGATCCTTTTCCTGATCTTCCACATTGATGGCAACATCTGGTTTGGGACTGATCAACCAAGCTGACCCATCGCTAAAGCCCAGACCTGGCTCTGCTGACCATTGCATGGGTGTCCGTGCATTGTCCCGGCTGTATTTGGCAATCGCAGCTAATGCTTCTTCCTCACTCAAACCAGCTTCTTTAGCCACATGGTAGCCATTGATGGTCGCGATATCATCAAAGTCCTCAACTGATTCAAAGATTTGGTTTTCCATCCCAATTTCTTGGCCTTGATAGATAAACGGAATTCCCTTGCGCAAAACCTGAATGGTCCCCAGGGCTTTTTTACTGGTATCGTTTACTGGACCTTCCACAATATAATGGGACACCCCACGAGGCTCATCGTGGTTTTCAATGATCGTCGAGAGAACCCCAATGCTATCCGCGCGCTCATGCGCTTGGAAAATACTTTCCTTGAGTTCATCTGCTGTTGGAAGACTATGGTCAAACCAGCCCTTTCCTTCCTGCCCTAAGCAGGTTTGTTTGAAATCAAAGATCGATGAGAAAACGCCATCTTTTCCAATGAAGAAATGCAACTCTTCGTCGGTTTCATTGAACACTTCCCCTACTGTGAAGGCATTGTACTTGGCGAAGGTTCGCTCATTTAACTCATGCAAGAAAGGTTCAATCGATTGGGCATTCACTAGAGACTCCGGTACTGGGACCAAGCCATTTTCGCGATCAGACGGAAGCGAACGCCATTCTAGATCTTTTTTGATATTGATAATAGCATCGATCCTAAAGCCCGCAATTCCCTTGTCCAACCACCAGTTGATCATCTTGTAAATTTCTTCGCGCAAGACAGGATTTTGCCAATTAAGGTCTGGCTGATCCTTGTGAAAAGAATGGAGATAGTATTTGTTGGTGCCAGGAACTGGTTCCCAGACACTGCCTCCAAAGTAACTTTCCCAGTTGTTGGGTTCCTTGTCACTTTCGATGAAATAAAAGTAATCTGCATAAGGGCCATCTGGATCTGATAGAGCTTTTTGGAACCACTCGTGATGACTGGAGCAGTGGTTAACCACCAAGTCCATAATGATAGAAATGCCCCGCTTCTTACCTTCAGCAATTAGCTCCTCCATATCTTCCATAGTTCCAAAAATAGGATCAATGGCATAGTAGTCTGAAATATCATAGCCCTGGTCAATAAACGGACTCTTGTAAATAGGCGATAACCAGAGAATGTCAATTCCTAAGTTTTGAAGGTAATCGAGTTTCTTCGTGATTCCTTTCAAATCCCCAACGCCATCACCATTGCTATCTTTAAAGCTTTTTGGGTAGATCTGATAAGCGACCTTCCCCTTCCACCAGTCTTTTTCCATGTTTTGTCTCCTTAAAATGAAAGAGACTGAGACATATCGTATCAGTCTCTACAGTGTCAGTAGGTATTAGTATACTGTTTTTTCAGTTTCTTTGTCGAAGAAGTGAGCTTTGTTCAAGTCAAATCCAAGTTCGATGGTTTCACCAGTTCCAAGGTAGTCACGTGCATCTACTTTAGCGATGAATTCGTTGTCACCAACTTGGCAGTACAAGTGAGATTCTGAACCAAGCAATTCAGATACAGAGATAGTTGCTTTTACTACTGATTCTGGGAATGTTTCTAGGAAAGCAGCTTCTGTATTCACGTCTTCTGGACGGATACCAAAGATCAATTCTTTACCATCATAGCCTTTTTCTTTCAAGACTTTCAAAGCACCTTCTGGAACTTTCAAGTTCAATCCATTGGCAACGATGTGTCCGCCTTCCAATTTTACGTTAATGAAGTTCATGGCCGGGCTTCCGATGAATCCAGCTACGAATTTGTTGACTGGGTTTTTATACACTTCTTGCGGAGTACCGATTTGTTCCACACGTCCGATAGTACCAGTACCAGCTGGGTTTTTAGTAGCAGACATGATAACGATACGGTCAGCAAGTGTCATCGCTTCTGTTTGGTCGTGAGTTACGTAGATCGTTGTAGCTCCGATACGACGGTGGATTTTCGCAATTTCAGCACGCATGGATACACGAAGTTTCGCATCCAAGTTTGACAAAGGTTCATCCATCAAGAACACTTTTGCATCACGGACAATCGCACGTCCCATGGCTACACGTTGACGTTGACCACCAGAAAGGTCAGCTGGTTTACGATCCAAGAATTCTTTCAAGCCAAGGATTTCAGCTGCTTCTTGTACACGTTTGTCGATATCTTCCTTGCTGTATTTACGCAATTTCAAACCAAATGCCATGTTATCGTACACAGTCATGTGTGGGTAAAGAGCGTAGTTTTGGAATACCATGGCAATATCACGGTCTTTAGGTGCCACGTTGTTTACAACAGTGCCATCGATCGAACATTCACCTTCTGTGATGTCTTCAAGACCAGCGATCATACGAAGAGTCGTTGATTTACCACATCCTGAAGGACCTACGAAAACGATAAATTCTTTGTCTTTGATGTCCAAGTTGAAGTCTTCAACTGAGTAGTGTTCGCTATTTGGATATTTTTTATAAATGTGATTAAGATTCAATTCTACCATGATGGTACTCCTTTGATTTTTATAGTTCTATTGTAAATGAAAACGTTTTACAAATCTATGGCAAGTCTCACAAAAAAGAAAAAGAGTTTTGTGCAAGTTGCACAAAACTCTGGATTGATTCCGTTTAAATCACATCTTGTAAGACTAAATGATAGCACAGGGCTAGATCTGTCAGATTTTTCAACTGAAGCCCAGTCAACTCCTCCCACTTGTCAATCTTGTATTGGAGCGAATTACGGTGGAGATAGAGTTGCTGGGCGGCCTTGGTGACGACTGCCCCATTGTCCCAAAGAGCAACAATGATATCTTGCAATTGATCTTGACTTTCAATCAACTGATGCAAGCTTGCCTTGATTGGAGTGAGATCCAAATCTACCTGCTCGATTCCCCACAGATAGAGTTGAGAAAAGCGATAGACACCTTGATGGCCTTCTCGAATCCAAGCTCGAAAGACCGCCTGTTCTGCTCGGATGACAGGAGACACTTTCCCGTCTTTAGACTCGGTCCATACTTGCCCGACCAGGATAGATAAACGAATATTGAAGTCATACTCCATGGCAGAGACGGTATCTTTTAAGATATCGGCCACAGGCAAAGACTGGTCTTGGTCCAGAATGAGCACATAGTCCTGCCCACTCAGTTGCAAGGTTGCTCGGAAGTTGGGCAAGAGTGTCTGCATCATCTCTAACCAAGAAGCTGTCCCTTCCGCTGTTGAATGCGAGATGTGGCAATAGACGAGCTGCATTTTTTTGATGACTTGAGGGGCTTCTCCCTTTCCATCGATCAGGTATTGGTACCAAGGATTAGGGGCAACCTCTTCTTCACCGCCCAACCAGGAAATCAATTGTTTTTCTCGCTCGGTTAGCTCTTCTTCCTTCAGCAGCAACCATTGATGAGCCTGAAGGGGAACGGCTACATAACCAGCTGGTGGATTGGCTTGATCCGTCACCTCTGCATGAGGAAACCACTCTCTGATATTTTTCACTGCTTTCTTCCTTCTTCTACTTGCTGGATGCACCAGTCAATCAGCTCTTCTAGACGAGAGAGCTCCCCCGTCATATGGAGATAGCCCATGACAGCCTCAAAGCCTGTCGACATCCGATAGGTCACGACATCCGCATTTTTGGCCTTGGTATGACTATTGGTATTGCGACCGCGCTTGTAGATCTCCAACTCTTTTTCCGTCAGAATTTCTTGCTCCAGCATGCTTTCAATCAAGCTGGCTTGAGCCCTAGCAGAGACATAGCGGGTGGCAGCCTGGTGAAGCTTATTGGGCTTGGTCATCCCTTGAAAAATCAAGTGTCTGCGAATATACATGGAATAGACCGCATCTCCCTCAAAGGCAAGGGCAATTCCATTGATTAGATTGACATCAATCACGTGTCCACCTTACACCTTCTTTTGTATCCAAGAGCTTGATTCCTTGCGCAGCCAATTCATCGCGAATGGCATCTGCTCGCGCAAAATCTTTCTTAGCCCGCGCTTCCTGACGTTCAGCGATCAAGGCTTCAATATCTGCATCCAAGACTTCTTCGACAAAGACCACTCCAAAGACTTCTAACATCTTGGTCAAGGCATCCTTGACGTCTTGATTATAGTGACCTGAATTGATCCATTTAGCCAATTCAAAGACGACGGTGATGCCGTTCGCTGCATTGATATCTTCATCCATCGCCACGATAAACTTATCCACAAAGCCTTGCAAGTCTGCTGGATCCACTTCTCCTGTGAACGGTTGCTCATAGGTGTTTTTCAAATACTTGAGGTTGGTCTCCGCATCGCGCACTGCTTTTTCTGTGAAGTTAATGGGCTTGCGGTAGTGCTGGGTCGCAAAGAAGAAGCGAAGCACTTGGCCGTCGATAGTCTTCAATGCATCATGCACAGTGATAAAGTTGCCTAAGGACTTGGACATCTTGACATTATCAATATTGACAAAGCCATTGTGCATCCAGTAATTGGCAAAAGTCTTGCCTGTTTTAGCTTCAGACTGAGCAATTTCGTTGGTATGATGCGGAAACTCAAGGTCAGCTCCACCACCGTGGATATCAATAGTATCCCCTAAAATCCCCGTTGACATGACCGAACACTCGATGTGCCAACCCGGACGACCAGGTCCCCAAGGACTGTCCCAAGAAATCTCACCTGGTTTGGCAGCTTTCCAAAGGGCAAAGTCGACTGGATTTTCCTTGCGAGCTGTTTCCTCATCTGTCCGACCAGAAGCTCCTAGCTCTAAGTCTTCTAGAGTTTTGTTGGCTAATTTTGCATAGTTGTGGGATTTTTCCACACGGAAATAAACATCGCCTTGGCTCTCATAGGCATAGCCTTTTTCGATCAAGTCAGCGACAAAACGAATGATGTCATCCATAAACTCAACCACACGAGGGTGGCGAGTTGCAGGTTTCACGCCAAGAGCCGTCACATCCTCACGGAAGGCCGCAATGTACTTGTCTGCCACTTCCTGAGGTGTGATGCCTTCTTCTTTGGCACGGTTGATGATCTTATCATCCACATCTGTAAAGTTGGAAATGTAGGCAACTTCGTAGCCACGATACTCAAAGTAGCGACGAATCGTGTCAAAGGCCACTGTTGAGCGGGCATTCCCTACGTGGATATAGTTGTAAACCGTTGGCCCACAAACATACATGCGGACCTTTCCTTCCTCGATGGGGATAAATTCTCGCAAATCACGAGACATAGTATCATAAATTTTTAACACGCTTCATTTCCTTTCTGTTTCTACTCTTTTGGCTTCAAGTAAACCACCTGAGTCTGTTTGATAAAGCCAATCTTTTCATACAAGCGTTTGGCACCTACATTGCTATCTTCTACTGCAATCTGAAATTCCTTATCATTTTGCTCAATGAGTTGGTTGACGAGGGATTTTGCTAGATAGCTTCCGTAACCTTGCCCACGATAGACTTCAGCAATCGCAAGTCCATAAAGGTAATTGCATTTTCCAGATACATCGACCGTACAAACGCCAATCACTTGACCTTCTTTGAGTAATATGTACAGCAGACTATCAGGATCCTTCAAGGCCTCAGAAATGTATCTGTGGCTCACTTCCGGTGCTTCCACTTCATCTGAAAAGGTTTGGTGGTGGAGCTGGGCAATGGTTTCAAGATAAGAAGGTTCTGCCAAGAGCACATCGACATCCGAACGGGAATCTAATGCATAAGCGGTTCGATCACGTCCTAACCAGGTTTCTGTTTCGTCATCCTCAACCAGTCCCCAATTGCTGGCAAAATCAGGATGATTCTCTAGAAAAATACGCTCTGTCTGAAAAGTCACAGACTCAATTGGATAAGATGCCGTTTCTTTCTCAAAACTTCCATACAAAGCACGCGCAATTCCCTGACGACGATAATTGGGGTGGACCAGGATCGCCACATCCACATCTTGATCATCCGCATAGATAGTTAATAGGCCAACAAGTTCACCTTTTTCGTAATAAAGGAAAAAGGCCGGCATATCGGGGTCAAAATTGAGCATATTGGAGAGATAAGGATCCCGAAAAGTTCCGTCATAGTTCCGACAGACGGCAATAAGGGCCTTTGCTTCCAGTAGTTGGTGGTCATTCAATGTATTGGTTGATTGAATCACGTAGCGATCTCCTTACAAGCTCGAAGACCGATGACTGGCTTCCTTGGCATGCTCCAGCTTGTTCATGTAGTATTCCCGTTTTTCTTCTTCTTGATGAATGACTGGTTCGTCTTTTCGACCGTGCACCCGCACAATCTTGGCTGGAACACCGACAACGGTCACATCACTTGGTACATCTGAGACGACGACAGCCCCTGCTCCGACTTTGGCCTTGGCTCCGATTTCCACTGGGCCGATGACTTGGGCATGAGCGGAGACCAAGGCTCCTTCACGAACCGTTGGATGGCGTTTGCCGACATCCTTCCCTGTTCCCCCAAGGGTCACCCCGTGGTAGAGCATGACGCCTTTTTCAACAATGGCTGTTTCCCCGATAACGAGGCCCGCTCCATGGTCGATAAAGACACCAGAAGCAATGGTCGCACCTGGATGGATCTCAATCTGGGTCCAAAAACGCCAGAATTGGCTGTGCATCCGCGCCAAGAGCTTAAAGCCATGGTTCCACAAAAAGTGGGAAACACGGTGAGCTGCCAGTGCTTTGACGCCCGGATAGGTCAAAAGGACCTCCAGCGAGGTACGCGCTGCTGGGTCATTTTCTTTTACAATATTGATGGTTTCACGCCACCATCCCATACCGTGCTCCTCCTTTTCTAATGATTATTCTGAATCTTTTTGTGTAATGGTAAAGTCTTTTTTAGGTTTGTGGTCTTTATTGTGGTGACGAGGACGATCGCCGTGACGAGGACCCTTTTCACCTTTTTCTTCTGAATGTTCAGGTTTTGGCGGACGTGGTAAGAGTGCCTTCATAGAAGCATCGACACGACCTTTTTCGTCAATCTTGATAATCTTGACATCCACTTCATCGCCAATCGCTACCAAGTCTTCGACACGGTTGGTACGAGTCCAAGCCATTTCAGAGATGTGAACGAGGGCATCCGTCTTGTCAAAGAGGTTGACAAAGGCACCAAATTTCTCGATCCGAACCACTTTGGCATGGTAGACTTCATCCACTTTGGCTTCACGTACCAAACCTGCAATGATCTCTTTGGCGCGGTTAATTGCATCTTGGTCGCTCGAGTAGATCGATACGTTTCCTTCTTCGTCGATATCAATCTTAACGCCTGTTTCAGCGATGATCTTATCGATGGTTTCTCCACCCTTACCGATGACAATCTTAATCTTGTCGACATCAATCTTGATGGTATCAATTTTCGGAGCAGTTGGAGCCAATTCTGGACGAACTTCTGGAATGGTTGCTTCAATCACATCAAGGATTTCAAAACGAGCTTTCTTGGCTTGGGCAAGCGCTTCAGTCAAGATTTCTGCAGTAATTCCTTGGATCTTGATATCCATTTGAAGGGCTGTAATCCCGTCACGCGTACCTGCAACCTTGAAGTCCATATCGCCAAAGTGGTCTTCCAAACCTTGGATATCTGTCAATACGGTATAGTTGTTTCCATCTGAGATCAGACCCATGGCAATACCAGCTACTGGTGCCTTGATTGGCACACCGCCCGCCATAAGGGCAAGCGTTCCCGCACAGATAGAGGCTTGAGATGACGAACCGTTTGATTCCAAAACTTCTGCTACCAAACGAATCGCGTATGGGAATTCTTCCAAGCTTGGCAATACTTGAGCAAGAGCACGCTCCCCAAGAGCACCGTGACCAATTTCACGACGACCAGGTGCACCGTAACGTCCAGTTTCCCCTACAGAGTATTGTGGGAAGTTATAGTGGTGCATAAAGCGTTTCTTGTACTCTGGATCCAAACCATCGATGATTTGCGTTTCACCCATTGGCGCCAAAGTCAAGATAGAAAGAGCTTGCGTTTGTCCACGCGTAAAGAGACCTGAACCGTGCACACGAGGAAGGAAGTCAACAACCGCATCCAAAGGACGGATTTCGTCGACCTTACGACCATCAGGGCGAACCTTGTCTTCAGTAATCAAACGGCGCACTTCTGCGTGTTCCATTTGTTCCAAGATTTCAGCCACATCCCGCATGATGCGGTCAAATTCTTCGTGGTCTGCATATTTTTCTTCGTAAACGGCTGTCACTTGGTCTTTAACGGCTTGAGTTGCAGCTTCACGCGCCAATTTTTCTTCTACTTGGACTGCTTTTTGGAGGTCACTGTTGTAGGCTGCAATGATTTCAGCCTGCAATTCAGAGTCCACGTGAAGCAATTCTACTTCTGCTTTTTCTTTCCCAACTGCCGCCACGATTTCTTCTTGGAAGGCAATCAATTCTTTAACGGCTTCGTGTCCTTTCAGAAGAGCTTCCAACATGATTTCTTCTGACAATTCTTTGGCACCAGACTCTACCATGTTGATAGCGTGTTTGGTACCAGCTACTGTCAATTCAAGAAGAGAGCGCTCAGCTTGTTCTTGGGTTGGATTGATGATGATTTCGCCATCCACATAACCTACTTGTACCCCAGCGATTGGTCCGTCAAACGGAATATCTGAGATAGACAAGGCCAATGATGAACCAAACATGGCTGCCATTGGTGCAGAGGCATTTTCATCGTAAGAAAGAACCGTATTGATGACTTGCACTTCGTTACGGAAACCTTCCGCAAACATTGGACGGATTGGACGGTCGATCAAACGCGCTGTCAAAGTCGCATCTGTTGAAGGACGTCCTTCCCGTTTCATAAAGCCACCAGGAAATTTCCCAGCCGCATACATTTTTTCTTCGTAGTTAACTTGAAGAGGGAAGAAATCCCCAGTTGCCATCTTCTTAGACATAACAGCAGCCGTCAAGACAGTTGACTCACCGTAACGTACGACAACAGCGCCATTTGCTTGCTTGGCAACCTGACCAGTCTCTACGATTAACTCACGACCCGCAAAAGTCGTTTGAAACACTTGTTTTGTCATTGTAATCCCCTTTGGATTGATAAAATTATACGACTTGCCTACAAAGATCAAGATATTTTGGACGGTTCGGCTTGCCGAACATTTCTGTAGAAAAATAGGAAGGTGACGCCGCACTCGATGAGTGCTAGGAAGCTTATCTTTTTTCCTAAGAAATGAGGCCAAAATTCAGTTCATCAGGATACAAAGGGCGTGAAGAATCCCGTATGAAAATAGGAGATTGACACAGTGTGCCACGCACACTAGGAAATCTATCTTTTTCACTAGGAATTTAGCCCGTGTTCAACTATCAAGATACTAAGGCCGTCAAGCAACTCAACGAGATAGGAATTTCAACAGCCTATCTGTATGTTATATCCTCATCTTTGTATCCAAGCACGTATACCTTTTATTTTAACATATTCAAGCCCAAAAGAAAAAGGCTTTGAGGGCCTTTTTCTGTGAATCTTCAGCAAGTTCTATATAAAAATTTTAGAGCTAGTTATAGCTTTTGATTATTTTTACGATTTCACGAATTCAGTGCTGTCGACATAAAAGCGTGTTTTGTGGGTTCCACCCTTGTAGTTCTTGTTGTTGCGTTTCAAGACAAAACGTCTGTATGGATCGGAAGTTCCTTGGATGGTCGTTGTCACTTCAACTGAATCTTCATTGATCACCCATTCATCCGGTGAAGGAATTTCCATCGGTGGCATCGCTCCGCCACGACCACCAGCTACAATTTCGTAGAAGGCCTTGTCTTTTGTCGAATAGATCCAGCCGTCCTTCTTTTCGTTTGTCAGTTGGATCAGCTGGTCTTGTGACAGACTACGGATAGAGTCCGAGGTCTCTTCAGCATTCAATTTATTAATGACATCTTGCAAATTATAAGTTCCCGGCGTGTAGGTATTGTAGTAATCAATGAACATGTCTTGTGGGTAACCATCAACTGCACCGTGATCATTGTTCAACTCCAGCAAACGAGTCGGTTGCACCTGAAGTGAATAGGTCAAAGACGCACTGTTTTCAATGATCGAATAGATATCCGCTTGGTCTGCTTTTGATAAGGTCCCAATGGCTTCTTTATCATGTTCATCTGACTTAGCTTCTTCTGTTTGCTCTTTTTCTCGGGCTTTGTCAGATGATTTTTTGACCGATGAAGCCCCCACCGGGCTGTGCTTACGCTCATAGCGTTTTGGAGCACAGGCTGCTAGGGAAAGCAAGAGGGCTGCAGCTAGTAAATATGTTCCAATTTTTTTCATGTTTGTCTCCTTATTTTTAGTTCACACGGTAGTACAAATCGTTCCCATTCGTAGCATCACTCTTACTCCAGTAAATGGATTCACTGCCACCTTCTCTTGAAGGAATGAAAAGAATAGGCGTGTCATTCGTTGCCCCAGTCATCCGACTAACTCCGTGTAAATTGCCTTCCTTGAAGTAAAAACCAGAAAATTGAACACCATTGACAGCACTACCATTGACCTTCACAATTCCTTGCGCATCAAACTCAATACTCGTACCGTACTTATTTTTCCAAACTCCCGCTACACTTGAGAAATTTCCAGCTTTTATTTCATCTAGATTCATCTCAGTGCTTGTTTTGGCAGGGGCAGGAGCTGATTCGGCATTTCCATCCACGCGCGTTGTGAATTCAAGGGCGATCCAGCCTTGTCCAGATTCCAATTTGCCCCAAGTATGACCATCTGCCTCTACGGTTTCCGTGATGGTGTGAATACCTTTTGCGATCATTCCTGCTGAGGGAGCTGAAGTAGATGGTTCTTTTCGAATACGAAGATCGGCCACGCTAACTTGTACTTGAAAGCTTTCCGATTTTTTCTCTTCTGCTTTTGCTGTTGATTTGGAATCCCCTGAACCGTCAAACGTTTTCCAGTCAAGCTTAGTGAGGTCCAACTTCTTGGCTGAAATCCCAAGAGCTTGTTCTGCTGTTTTCTTCCCACCAATTTGAATGGTTGCTTTCTTTTCTTCCTTGGCTCCCCCTTTTCCTAGTGAATAAAGGGTTAATTCCATTTCTGGATTAAGGGATTGCCAAGTGGCGTAGACGATTTGTCCATTGTCAAAAACATCTAAGCTGGAGCGATAGCCACCTGCAGAAGCTACATAGGCTACATGGAGCAAGGTTGGCTGGTTATCTTTCAAATAATACACCGCAGCAATCGTTTTGCCATCCCCTATCAGCAGTTCGTCATTACCATCACGATTAAGATCCTCAAAAGCATATTGCCACTCATTGGTACTCCCAAGTGTTTGAAGGTTAAAGACATAGGCATATTCTTCTGAAGTTGCTTCGATCTTCTTCAGTTCATTTTGTAAAGCTGTTTGATCCTGAGCAGTAATGGCAACTGCATAAGCCTTGTAGCGGTCTAACACTTCTTGATAGTTCTTTTGTCCTGTATCCTTCTTTTCTTTTTTGACCGATGAAGAGCTTGCCGTATTCGGCTTACTTTGACGCTCGTAGCGTTTGGGCGTGCAAGCCACTAGAGATAGAACAGACACACCCGCCAGTAGTGAAATCATAACCTTTTTCATAAAAACCTCCTCATATCTATCCTAGTATATCAAAAATGGTCAATTTTTCCAGCTCTTTTCAAGATTTTTACATAAGCATTTTCCCCTCTCCCTCTATGTTTCTGTCCTATTTTCTGCTATACTTAAGGAAGAATACCGATCAAAAGGAGAACATTATGGAATTAAAAAAACGTTCTGAATTTCCTGAGAACGAACTCTGGGACCTCACAGCCCTCTACCAAGACCAGGAAGACTTCTTGCGTGCCATTGAAAAAACACGTGAAGAAATCAATGAATTTGTCCGTAATTACAAGGGCAACCTCCACACCGTTGAAGACTTCGAAGCTGCCTTTGCGATTTTTGAGCAAATTCAGATCCAACTCAGCCACATTGGCAACTACAGCTTTATGCCACAAACCACTGACTTTGGCGACGAAGCTTTTGCAGAAATTGCCCAAGCAGGGATGGATTTCGAAACTTGGGCCAGCGTCGAACTTTCCTTCTTTGATGATGCTTTGGTAGAATCGGATGAAGAAGTCCTCGAACGCCTGGGGCAACTCCCTCACCTCACTTTTGCCATTCGTCAGGCTAAAATCAAAAAAGCTCACTACTTGGGAGCTGATGTGGAAAAGACCTTGACCAACCTGGGTGAAGTCTTCTACGGACCACAAGACATCTATACCAAGATGCGGGCGGGCGACTTTGAAATGGCTGATTTTGAAGTGGATGGAAAAGTCTACAAAAATAGTTTTGTCACCTATGAAAACTTCTACCAAAACCATGAAAATGCAGAAGTTCGTGAAAAAGCCTTTCGTTCTTTCTCAGAAGGTCTTCGCAAGCACCAAAACACAGCTGCTACTACCTATCTAGCTCAAGTTAAGTCTGAAAAGCTGATTGCAGATATGCGAGGCTACGACTCTGTCTTTGACTATCTCTTGGCTGAGCAGGAAGTGGATCGTGCCATGTTTGATCGTCAGATTGACCTGATCATGAAGGACTTCGCTCCGGTCGCTCAAAAATTCCTCAAACACGTGGCCAAGGTCAACGGTCTTGAAAAAATGACCTTTGCTGATTGGAAGTTGGATTTGGACAGTGCGCTCAACCCAGATGTCACCATTGATGACGCGTATGATTTGGTCATGAAATCTGTAGCACCTCTTGGGGAAGAATACTCCCGCGAAATTGCCCGCTACCAAACTGAACGCTGGGTTGATTTCGCAGCCAATGAAGGCAAGGATTCCGGTGGTTATGCGGCCGACCCATACCGCGTCCATCCTTATGTCCTCATGAGCTGGACAGGACGCATGAGCGATGTCTACACCCTGATCCACGAAATCGGACACTCTGGTCAATTTATCTTCTCAGACAACAACCAAAGCTACTTCAACGCCCACATGTCGACCTACTATGTGGAAGCTCCTTCTACCTTTAACGAGCTCCTCCTCAGCGACTACTTGGAACACCAGTTTGACGATCCTCGTCAAAAACGCTTTGCTTTGGCTCACCGTTTGACAGATACCTACTTCCACAACTTCATCACCCACTTGTTGGAAGCAGCCTTCCAACGCAAGGTCTACACCCTGATCGAAGAAGGTGGCACCTTCGGCGCTAGCAAGCTCAACAGCATCATGAAGGAAGTCCTAACCGAATTCTGGGGCGACGCTGTTGAAATCGATGACGATGCAACGTTGACCTGGATGCGCCAAAGCCACTACTACATGGGGCTATACAGCTATACCTACTCAGCTGGCTTGGTTATCTCAACAGCAGGTTACTTGCATTTGAAGAACTCCGAAAACGGAGCGAAAGATTGGCTAGACCTCCTCAAATCAGGTGGCAGCAAGACCCCACTTGAGTCAGCCATGATTATCGGAGCAGATATCTCGACTGACAAACCACTCCGCGATACCATCCAATTCCTTTCAGACACTGTCGATCAAATTATTGCTTACAGTGCAGAATTGGGAGAATAAAATTCAAAAAAAGCTAAAGAAGGTTCATTCTTCTTTAGCTTTTTTGCTTTTTAACTCAACTCCGCCACAATGGCCTTAATTTGTGCTGCGGTATGCACTCCTGCTACTTGTTTAACAACCTGTCCATCTTTTTTAAAGAGCAAGGTTGGGATAGACATAATACCGAAAGCACGTGCTGTTTCTGGATTTTCGTCCACATCCATTTTTAGGATTTTTAACTCATCTTCCGAAGGCTCTTCCGATAATTTTTCTAAAATAGGCGCTTGCATACGACATGGACCACACCAGGTTGCCCAAAAGTCTACCAAGACCAAGCCTTCTTTTGTTTCTGCTTCAAATGTTGCGTCTGTAATTGCTTTTGCCATTTTCTTTCTCCTTTAATTTTGATAGGGTGTCAAATCTTGCTTCATCAAATAGAAGAAGACATCCCCGTATACACCTTGATAGTCCAATTCATGTCCATTATAGGTCAATTTTGTCACAGGAAAATAATCCGCAACCCCGATTAGGCAGACCTGTTGGGAACGTTCAAATTCTTCATAAGAATCAAAATGCATGACTCTTTCTTGTTTTGCACTGTCTAGATATGTAATATCAATCATATTGATAACCTCTATTTCTTAAGATGCATCAATTGTAACTCTAGACATTACATCTGTCAAACAAAACGACTTCCTCAGAATAATGGATCTCGTTTGATAAGGAAAAGACAAGAAAACAGCCCTCTGAATCCAGAGGGCTGTTTTGAACTCGGGCTAAAATCAGGTGAAAACAAAAAATCTCCCCGAAGGGAGATAGATCTGATCTATTTTACCTTACGATGCTAGGAACCGTAGCCGAAGATTATACTCGAGTATATCGAGGCAAGGTGACAACGCAGCGTAAGTGGAAAATAGAGCAGATTAACGACGAAGTCCAAGAGAGTTGATCAACTCACGGTAACGGTTAACGTCGTTTGTACGAAGGTAAGCCAACAAGTTACGACGGCGACCGATTTTCTTCATCAAACCACGGTAAGTAGCGTGGTCTTTTTTGTGTTGTTTGATGTGTTCGTTCAAGTGGTTGATTTCCCAAGTAAGGACAGCAACTTGTACTTCTACTGAACCAGTGTCACCTTCGTGACGTGCGTATTGTGCAATGATTTCATTTTTTTTCTCTTTTGAGATTGCCATGATAAGCTCCTTTTCTTTATGCTCTATCCGAGTGGCAGGTTTGGCATATCCTGCTACCAAGAAAGAGTTAGTTGTCTATTCGACCTTCTTATTCTACCAAGATTTCATCTTTCTGTCAAACACTTATGTTTCCTTTGAGAGGAGCTTTTCTCTTTTCTAAAAAGAACCTTGGGAATTTGGACAGTTTGATGGATCATTCTTCAAGCAACTTATTCAAAAAGACAAATATCTTTTGGGATATTTGCCTTTTATCGGTATGAAGCTTATTTCTCTTTCCGTTTACCACGCAAGAGCAAAGCCAAAGCAAAAATTGCTAAGAGTGCACCGAGTATGGTCAACCCGTAAGCAACAACTTCACCAGTTGATGGAAGAATTTTTTTCTTTCCTTCTTTTGGTGTGGTTGGAGTTTCTGGTTTTTCCGGTGTGCTTGGCGGCGTTGTTGGTGGTGTCGTCGGTGGCGTTGTAGGAGGTGTTGTTGGCGGTGTCGTTGGTGGGGTTGTAGGCGGTGTCGTTGGCGGTGTCGTTGGTGGGGTTGTAGGCGGTGTCGTTGGCGGTGTGGTAGGAGGTGTTGTTGGTGGCGTATGACGGTTGGTTACCGTGAAACCATCAATGTTGCTTGTATAACCTGCTACTGGATCCTCTGTAATCGTGTAGGCAATCTTCTTACCTTCCTTGTATACGGGTAGATCCGTGAAGCTTGCCTGCCAATTATCAGTAGCTGTGATTTCTTTTACAGCTACTTCTTGACCATCCGCAAGGAGACGAACTGTGATTTTTTCAGGACGAAGATCATCTTTATTGTCTGCATCATCCCAGATCTTCTTGACCGCTACTTCTGTTACTTCTGGTGTGCGGCTATTGGTGATCACTACATTTCCCTTGTTACTGTCATCGACCGTACTAGTATAGCCTTTGACTGTCCCAACTTCTTTCACTTGGTACTGAATCTCTTTGCCTTTCGCTTTTAGAGGCAAATTGCTAAAGGTATGGGTCCAGTTATTTTTAGCAGAAAGTTCCACTTCTTTTCCTTGAGCTTTGCCATCTGCATAGAGCTGTACCTTAATGGCGCTTGGACGTTTGCCATCTTGGTCATTGTTGTCTTCCCAACGTTTTGTAACAGTAACGCTGGTTTTACCTGGCTTGTAGCTATTGGTAATGGTTGTTCCATCAATCGCAGCAGAGTAATTGGCTACTGTGTCTTCTGTGACTGTGTAGACAATTTGTTTGCCGTGATTGTATTTTGGAAGATTGGTAAAGACTGTCTTCCAATCAGTCGCTGCACTTAGCTCTTGGCTAGCTACTTCTGTACCATCTGCAAGGAGACGAACAGTGACCTTGTCAGGACGAACGCCATCTTGGTTATCATTGTCTTTCCAAACTTTCGTTACTGGAATCTCAACAACTTCTGGTGTCCGACTGTTGGTAATATTGGTTCCTTCAATAGTCGCTTCATAGCCTTCAACAGGTTCTTCTGAAACAGTGTAGGCAATGACATTGCCAGCATCATCGACCACATCGAGATTATCAAAATGATAAGCCCAAGTTCCTGTAGCATCTGGTTTCACTTCTTTAGAAGCGACTTTGACACCATTTGCTAGGAGATTGACTGTGATTTTTGATGGACGCTTGCCATCTTGGTTGTCATTATCATTCCATGTCTTTTGGCCAGCAACGCTTGTTTTTTCTTTTTGGTTCACAACATCACGAGTAATCGCAAGGTCATTTCCAAAATCATCCTTGCTGATCTTGATAGGTTCTTTCGAGAGAACATAGCCTGTTGGAGCTTGAATTTCTTGAACCGTATAAGCTTGTTTGATCAAACCAGTAATGGTGCCAACACCATTCTCATCTGTCGTAATGGTTCCAACTTGCTCACCAGTATCATCTGCTGTCACAGCAAAAACAGCACCTGCAAGAGCCTGACCATTTTCACCTTTTTTATGAATGGTGAAGGAGTATTTCTCACCATTGAAGTCTCCATCAAGGAATTGATACAGAATATCTGCAACCTTATTTTGCTCCTTGATTTCTGTCGCGGTCATCGTCGCATTGTTTTTGTAGGATGTATTGATGGCTGGGACCTTGTCCAAATAAACATCATAGCGAACAGTCATCCCTTGTTCTGGAGCTAGATCTCCGATATGAACCGTCAGAGAACGACCGTCAGCACTGACAACAGGGGAATAATTCTTGGTTACATTTGTAGTATTCCGCAGATGATAGGCACCATCTTCGTTATCGACCTGCCAAGTTCCTGTATGGATGTTGACAGAATCTGCTTTGATTTTTCCATCTGTAAAGGCCAATTGGTCCTTAATATCAATATTATGAAGGGCAGTGTGACCTTGATTGATGTTCAAGGTATAGGTCAATTTTAATTTATTATCTGAGTTGGTCCAACCCCATTTGCTAAAGACTTCTGGAGTAGGAGGATTTTCACCCGGATTCACCCCTTTGTAATCGATATTCCCACCTGAAATCACTTTCTTATCGATCGTGAGAGTAAAATCAAGTGTCTTTTGACCTTTGACGACTTGGTGGTCTACACGCGCAAAGAAACGCAGTTTTCCTGTCACATTGGCCATTCTTTCAGGATAATCCGTATAGGTTACAGTGATGACTTTTCTTTGATCATCTACCGTTGCTGTCGCAACTTTTTGACCACTTGGATCCAGCAGATCGATGGTGTCCGTTTCAAAGACCTTAAAGTCATCTCCAAGTTGGATAACGGTCTGATCTCCCTTTTTTACACGTCCATTCGGCAACACAAAGTTTGCTTCAACTTGAAAACTCTCCCAAACACCGAGTGGATCTGTAATCGCTCCACCAGTTGATTTCGATATGTTTACAGATGTCACAACATCATTGATCGTATCTGCATGGACTTTAGCTGGACTATTGGGTTTGGCAAATCCTAAAGCCGCTAGTAAAAATAGGGCAACTGCTATCACAACAGAATAAAGCCTCTTTTTCATAAACGATTTTTCTCCTTTTTCTACGTTTACTAGATAAGGTATGTGAGTCGAAAAATTATCACTACATATTGTGATTTTATACACAACCCATCTTTTTTCATTATAATCGATTTACTTTGAGAAGACAAGCTATTATATATGCTTTTTTGTATTTTAAGTACATTTTTTTAATACAAAGAAAAATAGAGAGTGGGACAGAAATCGGTAATTCGTTAGAATTCGATTTCGTCGTCCCACCTCCGCACAGTTGAGTAGGGCTATAAAAGCTGATGAAATCAGCGTAGTAGAGCCCACTCAACCACTGCGTCTTGCTCGACAATCCAAAGACAATTGAGAGGCTAGGACTTTTGTCCCAGCCTCTTGTTTTTTTGCTTATAAGGGAACTCCGAACACCTCTAGGGACTTGAGTTCAGAAGATTGGAGTCTCCGCCATTCTCCCAATTGAAGAGTGGGATCTAGTGTTAGAGGACCCATCGAGATCCGCTCTAAATCCACCACTTCCTTGCCACAGGCTGCGACCATGCGCTTGACCTGATGGAATTTTCCTTCTGCAATTTCAATTTCGACATAGGAACTGGCGCTTGTCTCATCCACCTCTAAAATCTGCAATCTCGCAGGCAAAGTCGTGAAGTCTTTGAGGGCAATGCCTGCTTCAAAACGGGCCACATCTGCCTCATCCATGATTCCAGCCACATGGGCGCGGTAGACCTTCGACACATGCTTCTTCGGTGAAAGCATAGCATGGGCGAGCTTACCATTATTGGTCAAAAGGAGCAAGCCATGGGTATCGATATCTAGGCGCCCGACAGGAAAGACTTCCTTTTGACGGGCTGTCTCATCCAATAGATCCAAGACAGTTTGGTGATGGTCATCCTCAGTCGCTGAGATGACTCCAGCTGGTTTATGAAGCAGATAATACACAAAGGTTTCATGGACCAGATTTTCCCCCATAAAGGTCACCTGATCCTTGGCTGGATCAATCTGAAGTTTCCCTGCTGTCTCTTTTTTTCCATTCACTGCAATTTTCTTTTGCTTGAGGAGTTGCTTGACCTCGGTCCTACTCCCCACGCCACAATCCACTAAAAATTTATCTAGCCGCATGATTACTTCCCGCTCTTTCGCACAATCCAAAGGCCAAAAAAGGAAATCAGGATCATGAGGATACCAGAAAATCCAAAAATGAAGGCTGGAGCAGATGAGATCGTCCCTAATAGACTAAGGACAAAGGTCGTTGCGATCGAACCTGCACTACACCCCAACACCGCAATGGATGTTGCCTGACTTAATACTCCAGCTGGCATCTGATCAGATAAGACATTATAAACAGTTGTGAGAGCCACACTATAGGCAAAACCTGCAAGGATGGTCACAATGGCGAGCATCCAGAGATTGGTAGAAACCCCGATCAACAGTTGGGTCAAGCCATAGGCCACTCCCGAAACTACCAACAAGCGATCGCGGAAGAGCTGGGTTAATGGGGAGAAGGCTAATCCTGCAAGGATTCCGACAAATTGCATGGTTGCTAAAATAATCCCAGCAGTTTGGGCAGTACCATGCCCTACTTGCTCGACCACACTTGGAATCCGAACGGTGATCATGACATTGGACAAGACGATAGCTGCCGCAACGACTGCTAAGCCTAGTGCCGTCCGCCATTGTCCCCCCGTCATCTTGACATCCCGGTGTTTTTCCTCCACTGCTTCTGTCTTAGATCCATAAGGCACAAATAAGAGATACAAAAGTAAGATAGGAATGCTGATGCCGTAAACGAGAAAGGCAGCCTGCCAGCCAAAGCGAATCAAAAGGCTCACTCCAAAGGTCAAAACGGCCGTCCCAACAACTTCTGCAGAACCACGAATACCAAGAGTTTGGACGCGTTCTTTTCCTTTATAGCGCTCACTGATAATGGCAATGGCAGAAACATTGAGTAAGCCAACCGCCATCCCGAAAATAATCCGAGACAAAAAGACAACCGGATAAGCTGGACTGATTAAGGGAATAAAGCCACATAGAGCGTAAGCGACTAGGCCTATCACAATCATCTGACGCTCTGAAAATAGGCGTCCAATCCATTTATTGAAAATGAGTGAAACCATGATCCCTGCAGAAGGAAGCGAGACCAAGAGCTCAATCATGCTGTGAGGAATTCCCTTGTAATAGGCAAACATGGCCGACTGCGCACTCGAAATCGAAAACGAGGTCGTCAAAATAAATGAAAGCGCGAGAATACTCACTTTCTCCATGATTCTTTTCATTATTTTTTCCTTTAAACTATTCTTTTTTTCACACTCCTCCTATAATAACACGAGCTAGTGACAGGACGCAATAGATTGAATTAAAAAAACGAAATGATTTTTCAATCATTTCGTTCGTGCTAGTAATTGTGAGGCGAAGACTCCTGTTAGGAGCATCAAAGCACCAATCCAGACAAAAAGCAGATGATTGGAAGGAGCTAGTGGTGTCACCAACTGGATGAAGAAAGAAGAGACGGCTGATCCAAGATTGCAGCCAATCAAGACCAGCGAGGTCGCAAGGTTCAGGAGATTAGTCGGAATTTTTTCAGATAAGTGATAGAAGATACTGGTGACTCCCGTACTGTAGGTAAATCCTGCCAAGAGGGTTCCTAGAACCAGGCTCCACAGCTGCCCAGACAAGCCAATCAAGGCTAAAGCTAGACCGAAACCAAAGCACATGATCATGAGCAAGTTCTTTTTGAAAACATGTGTCAAACTAGCAAATCCCACTCCCGCTACAATCCCTGTCAATTGCATCAGACTCAGGACTGTTCCAGCTGTTGTCGCCGTTCCCATACGAGCGTCAACAATGATATCCGGCACGCGCAGGCTAATGATGGAATTGAAACAAATGATGATACCAGCAATCACGGCTAGCATTAGACTAAAACGCCATTGAGGGGAGCGAAGGCGTGCGGAATCTTTCTTTTTCTCCTTCAAGCTAGCCTGTTTTTTCCCCTTAGGATAGGGGACAAAAAGGATATAGAGGAGTAAAATCAAGTAACCACCTCCATATACGGCAAAGATCGCTGGCCAGCCTAGGGGTAAGAGTTGTCCAACAATAAAAGTCAAGATGGCAGAGCCCACCACTTCAGCAGACCCCCGATAGCCCAGCATCCGAGTCTTGTCATTGCCTGAGTACCGTTCACTGATAATCGAAATAGCCTTGGCATTGATCATTCCTGTCCCCAAACCAAAGAGAATACGACTCAGAAAGATGAGAGGATAGTCCTGCACGACCAAAGGCACAAGGCCGCTAGTTGAAAAGAGCAAGAGCCCTGCGACAATCATCTGGCGCTCACTCATCCACCGCTCGATCAGGCTATTTAAAAAGAGCATGACCACAACCGCAAAGGCCGGCAGGGAAACCAAGAGTTCCACCTGGCCTGCTGAATATCCGAATTGGCTAAAATAGGCCTTCATAGCTGGCAAACCGGCTGTAATTGAAAAAGATGAGATCAGCATGAGCGACAAGCTCAAGAGACTGATTCTTTCCATTGTTTTTTTCATTTTTTTATTTCCTACACTTTACTGGTAACATTTGACTTTACTATTTTTTTAGAAAAGATTCAAACTAGTATTTTCAATAGAATCCTAGTATAATCAATTTAGAAAGAGAAAAATAGGACATTTGTCCTATTTTAGGAGATTGAGATGAAAAAAATTTCCCCATCTACGAAACTCATGGAGATCATCACTGATTACCAATTGGATCAGATCTTTCCAGGTGACTGTCTTAGTCAGCTGGACCTCGTTCTCTATCAGGCTGGAGAGTATATCTGCCGCCAGGGTTCTGACCAAGATGTCATTCCTTATTTTCTCAAAGGTCGGCTCAAGATCGTCCACAGTCTTGAAAATGGTAGCGACACCATCCTTGAAATCCAAGAAAAACCTGGACTGTTAGGAGAGATTGAGCTCCTGCTCGATCGGGTCTGTATCACATCGGTCATTACAGACCAAGACTCACTAGTCGTCCAGCTCTCTGCTCGGCATTTCAAGGACCGCCTCCTGCTGGATCCCACCTTTTTGCGCTCTACGGCCAAGACCTTGGCTGAGAAATTGCACCAGATCAACTATTTGGCTCCTGCTAACTTTCATTATTCGGTCAAGGAGCGCCTCGCTACACATTTTTTGGAACATGGTGATGAAAACGGGATCCTCAAGCCCAAGATGAATCAACTGGCCCTGCGTTTTGGGATCAGCTACCACCACCTTAGCCGCGTGATCAAGCAGATGATTGACGAGGGGTTGATCCAAAGAGAAGGGCGGGTCTATACGATTTTAGACCAAAAAAGAATGGGCGACTTGTCCATCAAACACACGGAAACAACTGACAGAAAACTTTAATTTCACGTTCTTTTGTGTTATCATGGAAGGTAGAAAGAAAGTGAGAGTAAGACAATGAAAGCAATTGAAAAAGTTACAAGAGCATCCCATTTGATTGATATGGATGACATCATCCGCGAAGGAAATCCAACACTTCGAGCTGTTGCGGAAGATGTGACCTTCCCTTTGTCTGATCAGGAAATTATCCTGGGTGAAAAAATGATGCAATTCTTGCACCATTCTCAAGACCCTGTTATGGCTGAAAAACTTGGCCTCCGTGGAGGAGTGGGACTCGCTGCTCCTCAGCTGGACATCTCGAAACGCATTATCGCTGTTTTGGTGCCCAATCCAGAAGATGCCGATGGCAACCCACCAAAAGAAGCCTATAGCCTTCAAGAAGTCATGTACAATCCAAAGGTTGTTGCCCATTCTGTGCAAGATGCGGCTCTTGGAGATGGGGAAGGCTGTCTCTCTGTAGACCGCAACGTCCCAGGCTATGTGGTTCGCCATGCCCGCGTGACCGTGGAGTATTTCACAAAAGATGGGGAAAAGAAACGCATCAAACTCAAAGGCTACAACTCCATCGTCGTTCAACATGAAATCGACCACACCAACGGTATCATGTTCTATGACCGCATCAACCCAAACAACCCATTTGAAATCAAAGAAGGCCTCTTGATTTTAGAATAGAGCAAATGACAAAAAAGTAAGGTAGTAGTGAATCATCACTACTACCTTACTTTTTTTACGAGACTGCGTCTACCGATTTCTGTCTCTCGGCGCAGTGGTTGATTGGAACTACTCCTACCTACGGTACTCGTACTTCCTAATCAACTGTGCGGGGGGACTAAAAAGGTCCTGTGGACCTTTTTTGCCCGAGCCTTAAAATCGAAAAGCGAGGTAGAAATCGAGACTGCGTCTACCGATTTCTGTCCTGCTCCCTATATTGCCCAATCTCCGTTGCGGAAGACTGGGACACGGGTTCCGTCTTCTCGGATGCCGTCGATATCCATTTGGCTTGAGCCGATCATGAAGTCGACGTGGACGTCTGAGCGGTTAAGGCCGGCTGCTTCGAGTTCTTCTTCTGTGAACTCTGCACCACCTTCTACGCTGGTGGCATAGGCTGCCCCGATGGCCAAGTGGTTAGAGGCATTTTCATCAAAGAGGGTGTTGAAGAAGGTGATGCCTGACTGTGAAATTGGGCTTGGATCTGGTACGAGGGCACATTCACCCAAGGCACGCGCTCCCTTGTTTTTGAAGACCAAATCTTTCATGACTTGATCACCCTTTTCAGCTGTGATATCTACGATTTCTCCATTTTCAAAGGTCACTTTGATGCCTTCAATGATGTTCCCATTGTAGCTAAGCGGTTTTGTGGAAGTGACATAACCCTCTGCACGACGGAAGTCAGGAGCTGTGAAGACCTCTTCTGTTGGCATGTTTGGCAAGAAGCCTTCGCCTTGGGCATTGATAGCTCCAGCAGATTCCCAGACGTGGTTCTTCGGCAAGCCAAGAGTCAAATCTGTCCCAGGCGCTGTGTAATGAAGGGCTGAGAATTGTTCTTTATTAAGTGTATCTGCCTTGCTCTTGAGGATAGCAGCATGCTCTTCCCAAGCCTTGACTGGATCTTCTTCGTACACCCGGCAGGTCTTGAAAATTTGATCCCAAAGGAGATCCACTGCTTCTTCATCACTAGCCGCATTTGGGAAGACTTTTTTTGCCCATTCTAAACCAGCTGCAGCAGCAATTGTCCAGCTGACCTTGTTGGATTGAGTGGCGATGCGCATTGGTTTCATGGCCATGCCCAAAGCCTTGGCAGAAGCAGAAAGTTTCTCTGCATCAACGCCGTTCAAGGCACCTGGATCAGAAGAACGGACACCCAAACGACTAGCCTTGTGTTCCAAGAGGTAGTTCATCTCTGCAATCTTATAGTCAGGCACGTTGTCCAAGCGATCCATCGGTGCATGGAGGAATTTTTCCCGGGTAGCAAAATCATCTGCCCATTGGATGATTACTTCGTGTGCCCCCAAGGCATAGGCTTCCTTCACGATCAAGTGGGCCAATTCTCTTTGTTCCACATCGATGTTCAAAGTCAAGGTATGGCCAGGTTGCACGTTGATGCCGTTCGCCACCAACAATTTTGCGTATTTTTCGAGGTTTTCTTTAAAATTTGGTAAAACCATTTTTTTCTCCTTCATAAGTGAATGATCTCTTCCTAGTATACCATAAGTCCATGCAAAAAGGATTCCGCTCCTGCAGAATCCTGTTTCTTGTTCCTTCTAGCTTAAGGAAGAACATAGCCTTGATCATCTACCGTATGGGGATGTTCTGTATTGCCATTCTCCCTCAAGGCTTCCAAATCTTGATCCAAAATCGAATTGTAATCCGTACTACCTTCACGGGTTACCCGAGTCGATACTTGGCGCAAGAGTTTTTCATTAAGATTGCGGACCCAGCGACCATTACTATGATCATTGGCACGCATATAATTCTCTCTGACGATCTCTCCATAAAGAGCTTCATTGACTTGGTAGCCTTGCTTGCGCAATCCCAACAGACCGATCTCGACGATCTCATCTGGACTATAGTCTTCAAAGTCAAATGTAGTCGGGATCCGACTTTGCAAACCTGAATTGACCTGCAAGAAGTCATGCATCTCTCTGGTATAGCCAGCAAAGATTATAACGATATCGCGACGGTGGTCCTCCATAAATTTGAGGACTTCATCCAAAGCTTCCTTCCCAAAATCATCATTTACACCGGTAAAGAGGGTATAGGCCTCATCGATAAAGAGGACACCACCCAGTGCACTCTCCAAAACTTCACGCGTCTTCAAGGCTGTATGCCCTTGGTAGCCTCCAACCAGATTGCTCCGCGAAACTTCGATGAATTTCTTCTGCTTGATCACCCCTTTTTGGAAGAGGATATTGCCCAAAATACGGGCCACAGTCGTTTTCCCTGTACCGGGATTTCCAAGAAAGAGAGAGTGCAAGGTCGTGTCTTCGACGATGCCACCTTGTTCAGCCCGTTTTTGATTGAACTCAGCCATGGCTACGAACTGTTCCACTTGCTCTTTCACTTTGGCAATGCCAACCAAACGGTTGAGGGCAGCCATCCCATCTTCTTCCTTATCGGCTCCGGCTTGATACTTACCTTGGTTAAGGACAGCATCGATATCACTATTGAGGATGGTCTCAATATCGTCAGAACCTTGGGCCACCACCCGATCTGCCATGGTCTTGGTCAATTGCTCATCCAGGTTACGGATCCAGCGACCATTGCTCTTATCTAGCGAGCCATCATAGGCCCGTTTGACATGACGCGCATAGTAATCCCGGTCTTCGAGCTTGTAGTCTCCTTTGCTTAGGATCATTTCCCCTAGTTGGACAATCTCATCTCCCGTGAAATCTTCAAAGATGAAATTATTTGGCACCCGAGAACGAAGGCCTGGATTGGTCTTTAAGAACTCTTCCATTTCCTTGGTATAGCCGGCAAAGATGATCATAATGTCATCGCGATTATCCTCCATAAATTTGAGGATGGTATTGATCGCCTCGATCCCAAAATCTGCACCGCTGTCCTTTTTATCCAAGCTATAAGCTTCATCAATAAAGAGGATGCCCCCACGCGCTTTTTCAAGCAAGGCCTGGGTCTGTTCAGCTGTTCCTCCAATATTCGAAGAGATCAGATCGGACTCCGTTGCTTCCACAAAACGGAATTCCTCCCCTGAGAGGACACCTGCATCAAAGAGCACTTGTCCCAACAGACGGGCCACCGTGGTCTTCCCTGTACCAGGGTTTCCCATAAAGGCAGCGTGTAAGGTTTGCTTTTCAGGAGCCTTGCCACTGGCGATTCGTTTCTTGTTAAATTCCACCATGTTGATCATTTTCTTGATCTCATGTTTGACTTTTTCAAGACCGATCAGGCTATTGAGTTCCTGAAGAGCATCTTGTTTCTTCTCTGGTCCAGAGCCCGTTGTAGGGGTTGATGCCACCGTTGCATCCGTCGCCTGTCCCGCAGGAACGACTTGCGCATTGCCCTTGGCCACTTCTCTACCAATGAGATAGTCACAACCATCCTCGATTTCCTTGGTCAGATCACGCGCATCGCCCTGCCTATAGGTTATGGTGCCTGCCTTCACAAAGGCCCCACTTTGAAGTCGGATATTGGGATCCGCAATCTTATGGCAAATCAGATGCTCAGCCATCAACACACTCTCATCAAAAACTCCAAATGAAATGGTTTGGGCATTCTCATTCAAGAAAGTCGTTTCTCCAGTCAAAGAAGCAAAGGACTCTTCATAGACGCATAAACATTCTGAAAATGTCGCTTGGTGAGCTCGGATCATACTATTGTATGAATTGATGGAGGTCATACGATCCGAATCCGAATTGAATTGAACATTGTTGTCAAGACAGATTCCAGTTCCTGTAGGCAACTCTATTTTACAGTTTTCAGATTCCCAGATGACATTCCTCAACCAAACTGGTGGAAAGTCCTTTTCCAGATCCCCGCCTGTAATCGTTGAATTTTTTGCGATCACTTCTGAGTCCTTGGCATGGATCGTATTATTCCCAAATATTTCAATATGGACATTTTCTAAGGTCAATTTAGATCCTTCTGACAGATCAATCTTAGAAAAAATCGTTGAATTGCGAATAGACAATTCCGAAGCGGACATACCGATGGCACTTTGGTGTTTTTCCGGAACCTTCATCCCGACTCCTTCCAGTGTCAACTTCGAATGCGTATCCATATAGATAAAAAATTCATTATTTGTTGGAGTGGTTGCTTCAAAATAGACCTGTTTACAGATGATATCTGAGCTATTCCATAAGAGCAAGGTAGTGTAATTCCCACCAACTTTAAACCACAGATCTTCAAATGTCACCTGAGCTCCCTCTACAAATCGGAAGGAAGCCTCAATCGTGTTGTTAAACATGCGCCCATTGCCATTTGGATTTGGGACCACATGCCCCACAAAATGAAGGTTCTTGTCGATCTCGATCACTTTATTTGTCGGCCATTGAAAGACATACCCATTTTCAAACTCGATGGTATCACCATCCTGCGCTTTTTCAAGCGCATCCATAAAGTTCCAACTATTATTGTAAGGCCCTACTAAATATCTTGCCACGCGCTTTTCCTCTGTTTCATTTTTTCTGTTTCCTTGTTATAAACACTTGTCACTAAAAATTGTAACACAATCCAGTGCCAAAGAAAACACTTATCAGATCTGAAAGGACTGAAAAACCTCTATTTTCAAAAGGAAAATAGAGGCTGTCAGTTAATCTTTCAAGGCTGAAAATAAGCCGGCTAGAGCAATCGCTCCTGAGATCATCGCGGTGGAAAGGAGCAGCACATTGTCTGCCACTTCTAGCTTGTACTCAAAGACTTTTTCAGCTGGTTTGTCTTCTGCAAAAATTTCTACCTTCATGTTCTCCTCCTTTGTTTCTAGAACAAATCATCAAAGAGGCTCAACTGGTTATCCTCTGGCATATTGCCAAGAATGCCCATCTCATCCATCTTTTCAACCAGGGTGGACGAAACACCGCCGCGCTTCCGGAGCTCGGTCTTAGAGAGGAATTCTCCTTCTTCACGCGCCCGCACGATTTGCTTGGCAACGTTCTCTCCCAGACCATCCATAGCGACAAATGGCGGAATCAGGGTATCCCCATCAATCAAGAATTCTGTCGCCTGACTGCGATAGAGGTCTAGCTTGCCAAACTTGAAGCCCCGCTCCCACATTTCATTGACAATCTCAAGGGTGGTGTAGAGATCGATCTCTACATTAGAAGCTTCGTTGTTCTTGCGTTTTTCAGCGATTTCTTTCATCCGCGCTTTCACGGCCTCAAGGCCTGCACCCATGGTTTTGATGTCAAAAGCCTTGGCCCGAATCGAGAAGTAAGCACAGTAGTAATAAAGTGGATGATGTACCTTAAAGTAGGCTACACGAAGGGCCATCATAACATAGGCCGCCGCATGGGCTTTCGGGAACATGTACTTGATTTTTCCACAGGACTCGATGTACCATTCAGGGACATTGTTTTCCTTCATGGCTTGGATGTAGCCATTGCGCTCTTCTTCTGAGATCTTGAGCCACATCCCTTTCCTCACGCGCTCCATGATGGTAAAGGCCATCTTAGGCTTGAGACCCGCGTGCATGAGGTACACCATGATGTCGTCCCGACACCCGATAACGGTCGATAGATCGGCAATGCCCGCCTTGATCAAGTCTTGGGCATTTCCCAACCACACGTCGGTACCGTGAGAAAGACCAGAGAGCTGAAGTAACTCTGCGAAGGTCGTCGGATGAGTCTCTTCGACCATGCCCCGAACAAAGTTGGTCCCAAACTCTGGAATCCCCAACATCCCTGTCGGTGTTCCAATCTGCTCGGCTGTTACCCCTAGCACTTCTGTCCCAGAAAAGAGGGCCATGACCCCTGGATCATCCATAGGGATATCATTTGGATCAATACCTGACAAGTCCTGGAGCTTCCGAATCATGGTCGGATCATCATGTCCCAGGACATCGAGCTTGAGGACGTTCTCATCGATATCGTGGAAGTTAAAGTGGGTGGTCTGCCATTCAGCTGTCACATCATCTGCCGGATACTGGACTGGAGTAAAGTCATAGACATCCATATAGTTTGGAATAACAACGATTCCCCCCGGGTGCTGACCGGTCGTCCGTTTGACCCCAGCTGCACCAAGAGCTAAGCGCTCGACCTCGGCATCCCGGTAGTACTTGCCATAGTCCCGCTCATAACCCTTGACAAAGCCGTAGGCAGTCTTAGCTGCGACCGTACCTACCGTTCCTGCCCGGAAGGCATATTCTTCCCCAAAGATATCCCGGACATCCAAGTGGGCACTCGGCTGGTCTTCCCCAGAGAAGTTCAAATCGATATCGGGTACCTTGTCCCCATCGAAACCAAGGAAGGTTTCAAAAGGAATATCCTGGCCATTTTTGCTGAGCTTGTGGCCACAGTTTGGACAATCCTTGTCTGGCATATCAAAACCAGATCCATAAGAACCGTCTGTGATGAACTCACTGTACTGGCACTGGCTACAAACATAGTGAGGCGAAAGCGGATTAACCTCGGTGATCCCAATCATGGTCGCGACAAAGCTTGATCCAACGGATCCACGCGATCCAACCAGGTAGCCCCGCTCATTGGAACGGTGCACCAGCATTTGCGATGCCAGATAAATCACGGCAAAGCCATTCCCCAAGATGGAGGTTAATTCCTTTTCAATCCGCAAATCGACAATATCAGGGAGCGGATTACCATAGATCTCGAAGGCTCGCTTATAGGTCAATTCCGCAACCGTTTCTTCGGCTTTGTCGATAAATGGCGTATAGAGGTCACCCTTGACCACTTCGACCGGCTCAAAGGTCTCTGCGAGCGCATTGGTGTTTTCAATAACAATCTTGCGCGCCAAGTCTTCTCCCAAAAAGGCAAATTCATCCAACATTTCATTGGTAGTTCTGAAATGCGCTTTTGGCAGTGGTGCTGGCTGGGCATCTTCTCCGTGCCCGATGGTCCGGTTAATCATAGCCCCTTGACCGAGACTACGGACAATGATCTCCCGATAGATCTCATCTTCCGGCTCCAGATAGTGGACATTTCCTGTCGCAAGAACAGGCTTGCCGAGACGATCCCCCACTTCGATCAAGCTCTTGATAATGGTCTGGAGCTCCTCCATGTCCTTGACCTGCTCCTTGGCAATGAGGGGTGCATAGATAGCCGGTGGCATAACCTCGATAAAGTCGTAGTACTTAGCCACTTCGACTGCCGCATCCACACCTTGCGACATGACCGCATCAAAGACTTCCCCTTCCGAGCAGGCCGATCCGAGGATCAAGCCCTCGCGGTGGGCGTCCAGCACGGTCTTGGGAATCCGTGGAACTCCTTCGAAATATTTGGTCCCAGAAAGAGAGACCAGTTTAAACATGTTCTTAAGGCCAGTCTGGTTCTTAACATAGAGGGTCGCATGCTTGACCCGCGCCTTCTTATAAGAATTCTCATCGATCAAATCGATATTCAAGTCCTTGAGATTGGTCACCCCATGCTTTTCAGCGACATCTTTGATGAAGATAAAGAGCAGGCGCCCCGTTGCTTCCGCATCGTAGTTGGCCATGTGGTGGTGCTCCAAGCCTACTCCAAAGCGCTTGGTCAATGGCCCCAAACCATGCCGTTTAAAATCTGGATAGAGGTTGCGGGCAAATTCCAGGGTATCGATGACCGGCTGGGTGATCTTGGGAAGACCATGACGCTCATAGTTGGCATTCATGAAGCCCACGTCAAAGGTGGCATTGTGGGCGACAAGAACGGTTCCCTCACAGAAGGCCTGAAACTCCTTCAAGACCTGCACCAAGGGCTTAGCCCCCCGGACATGCTCATTGGTGATCCCTGTCAATTGGGTCGTAAAGGCAGACAGAGGATGGCCTGGATCGATAAACTCATCAAACTCCTCAATGACATTGCCCTTGTACATCTTAGAGGCAGCGACCTGGATCAAGTCATTGTAAATGGCTGAAAGTCCCGTCGTTTCCACGTCAAAGACCACATAAGTCGCTTCATTGAGGTCCAGATCCACCTCGTTATAGGTGATGGGGACCTTGTCCTCTACGATATTGGCTTCCATCCCATAGATCAGCTGGATTCCAGCTTTCTTGGCTGCTTTAAAGCCATGTGGGAAGCTCTGCACATTGCCATGGTCAGTGATAGCCACCGCCTTGTGCCCCCACTCAGCTGCCTTGGCGATCAGCTCTTCGACTTCCGGCAGGGCATCCATCGTCGACATATTGGTATGCGCGTGGAATTCCACCCGGCGCTCACCCTCTGGCATCAGGTCCTTGCGGGCATAATGCACGACTTCCTGGATGTCTTGGACATTCATAGTCAAGTCGCGCGTGAAATTGTTCATTTCGATATTTCCCCGCACCCGTAGCCAGCTGTTCTTCTTGATCATGTCAAACTTCTGGGCTTCTTCCTCATTTTTGACCCACTTCTGAAGGGAAAAACTCGAGGTATAGTCGGTCATCTTAAAGCTGATCAAGACCCGACCGGTCCGTGTCACCTTGTGCTCCACGTCAAAGACCACTCCCTCAAAGACAATCCGGTTCTCTTCTGTTGTGATCTCGATCATCGGAGTGATCTCAGCCTTGTCTAGCTTAGGTTTAGCCGCCGCCTTCTTAGCCTTGAAATCAAAGGCAGGCTTTTCTTCAACTGCTGGTGGCGGAGCCATCTGGGCCAAGGATTCCATAGCTCGCAAGGTCTCTTCATTGGCTGCTTGGAAAATCTTTTCATTTTCCTCTTCAAAGCGTGCCACTTCTTGCTCTGTCAACTCCTCATCAGACTCCACCCGGCAGGTGAAATGCGGAAAACCAAAGGATTCCAACTGCTTGGCAAGGTTAGGCAAATGGTTCTTACGAAAATGCTCCGTATCAACCGAAGAAGGCCCTGAGATGATCAATTCCTGTCCTTCCGCGCGCACCTGCAAGTCTTGGTAGAGTCCCTTAAAGCCTTGACTAGCACAAGGTCCTTCCTCAAAGACCTCACGGTAGTAGGCCTGCAATAAATCCGCAGTAAAGTCCGGATTGGCCACTTGGATGGTAAAGGTCGCCTGGTTTCCCGTCTTTGAAAATTCATCCTTCAAGCGCTGGCGCAATTCCTTAAACAAATCAATCGGCAAGACTTCCGCAAAAGCAAAGCGGAACTCCCAAACCCGACTGACCTTGTGCACCACGACTTCTTGAATCTCCGCATGCAAAAAGGCACTGGAAGATCGCATATCCAGCGGCATATCCAGCTGATCCATTAAAATTTCAAAGGTGTTGGACATTGTTTCTCCCTTGATCTTGATTCTTTTGCTCGCTTTTGAGCGGCCCGTTTTCTAAGCAAAAACAGACTATTCAAAAACATTCGTAACCTTTATTTTATCACAATTTAAGGATTAATTCGAGGGAGAAGTGAAGACAAAAAAATCACCGATAGGACGGTGATTTCAGAACGAACCAGGTGGTTCTCTCTAAAAACTCTTTTGCTTCTCTTCTTTTTCAGCTAGTTCATTTAAGAGTTGAGCACGCTTCTTTTGAACCACTTCAAGCCTGCGCTCTGTCTCACGATACTGCTGTTTTAGTTGCAACTCCTGCTCATCCAAATCCAGAAAGATTTTTCGAGTCGTCGCATCCACATCTTCTAGTAAATCCATGTAAAAGGAGCGATGAGAAGGTGTTACCCCCATCAAGAGTAAATCATTGAGCTGATAAAGAGCATCTCCTTGAGAATACTCAAGATCTTCTCGCAACTGATGAAGCGCTTTTTGCTCATCTTGATTGTCCTCCAGTTGAATATCTAGCCTCATCTGGTCCTTGTAGAGCAGGTCCAACTTCTCTTGTTTTATAGTTTGTTTATTCATCAATGAGGGAGCCTCCTTAGATAAGTTAATTGCCCCATATAAAAACACGAACAATTGATTCCGAATACAAAACCTAGAAGATCTATTCTTCATTTAAATTTCAATTAATTTTTGATATCTTCTTTAGATCAAACCTTTTATAAGGAATCCTGTCTCTTTCTTCATCAAAAACATTCTGAGTATGCCTTTCATTTTCATCTACATACCCTTCAAAAATTACTTCTTTAATGTCTTCTTGATTAAAATAATACGAAAATTCATCGTTGTGCCCAATAGGGTAAATGCATGCTGCATAGTCAAAATAGCCAATTTCTCCATTATTTTCTATCAGGGGAAAACGACTAATAATCATTAATTTTACAGAAGCATCATTTAAAAAAACAACACTTCCTAACGGTAATATTTTATTCATCTATTAATTACCTCCACTGTTCGGGTATGGGGCTGTCGGAGAAATATGTGGAAAGAAAGAACTAGGGAGCTTATCAGGTTTTAAATGATCAGAAATAAAATCTAAAGTATCGTGCACAGGTTTTTTGAGGTTATTATCATATGTTTTATCAAATAACATACTTCCTGCAACCCCAATAGCACCACCTGCAACTGCGCCTACTGCAGTACCAATTCCTGGACAAACAAGAGTTCCAATTGCGGCACCTGCTTCTCCTCCAGCATATCCTATTGCTAAATGCGCACCAGTTTTAACTGCAATATCTTCTGCTTTCTCACCTTTAAGCGACATATCATATACATCAAGAATAGCACCTACTCCCATTGGTAAACCTTTAGCAAACTTCGAACTTTTTGCTAAAGCACCTGTTACTTTTTCTAACCCACTAACACTACTAGCAATTCCTGAACCGATTGCTCCAATTCCCTTTTGGATAATTGAATCCTTATTTGTTGCAAGAATTGCATGTGTACCAAGCTTCATTAGTGGTTCAGCGAGGCTATTTTTCAATTGAGTAGCTAACATTGGTGTTTTTGAAATATAATTTTTCAATATATATTTCGCTACTTGATTTGACAGTTCATCGCTAAGTACGGATGACAAATGTTGTTCAATAAACTCTTGTGTCAGTTTTTTATCGTTATTTTTAAGATTTTCAAATTTCTCAATCCAACCTAAAATCTTTTGCAACGTAGACCAATCAATATTCCCATTATTAAAAGAATCAACAGCTGTATTTATTGCATCCATTGCTATTTGACCGTCTTTATTTTTTGCTTCATCTTTTTGAAGAGCATCATGAACTTTAGATTTTAAACTTCCATTAGGATACTTACTTTCATACTCTTTGAGTTTTTCAATCTCTTCATCTGTCAATTGAATACCATCATTCACTTTATCCAAAAGCGTATAGTACTTCATTTCTTCTTTCCGTGCTTGTCTAGTTGTTTGAACGTGTTCAAGAACAGATTGATCCACCACTCCTGGATACTCACTATGATAGCGTTCAATTGCTGTTAAATCTGACTCTGTTAGTTCTTCGCCATTATAAAACTTCCTCAGAGCTTCGGTATAAGCCTCTTGCATATTTACCGCACGTGCTTCCCATTTTGTTGCAACAGTGTCAGCCCAATCCGTACTTGTTGTACATTCAAAGGTCCCTGCAGCAAACGAGACACCAAGAGTGTGCTCTGCATCAGCAATTCTACCGGCGGCATCATTTGCTGCAGTGTTAGCTGAAGCAGAATTGGAATCAAATTTTCTTAAATTTTCTAATTTTTCCTTAGCTTTAGTAATTTGATCGTTTAGATTTGACGCTTGAGTTTGTAAAGCACTTAGTCGTCCTTCATCTCTATTTTTTTGATTGGACAAAGAAGTAATTGAAGCACCGATTTGTAACGACAAACGAGAAGCACCTTCGATTTCTCCCAAAAGCTGTTCCTCATCCAAACTTTCTGCGCCACAAAGCGCTGAATAATTATCTGCCAAAAAGTCCGCAGCGTCTGCAACAGCTTCAGAATAAAGAATACAAGCCTGATAATAGGAGACCATAATTCCTGACGCATAAGCACGCGTAGCATCATAGCCTGCGCCTTGCAGATCATATGATCCGCTAAATGTACTAAAGGCACTGATCAGTTGCTGATAGCCTGCGACACGTCCCTGAGAAGCACTTGATGTCGTAGAAGACATCGTCTGAAGGCCACCATAGTTTACTTTAACCATCTATCTCTTCCTTTCTCAATGCTTTGCTGAACTATACAGTTCTTCGCTACCCGAGCCTCTATGATTATTGATATATCCTGCAATCGAAGCATCTGTCGTCTGGAACTCTGCATGAATTCCATGGAGTACTTGAATAAAGTCGATAGCCCGCTCTTTTGCTTGCTCACCGGAATTTTTATCACCATCAATATTGGCTGACATTCCTGCCTGACCTTGATAAACATTGCCATCATCTTTTGTTCCAGTAGCAGAACTCACTGAGTTTGAAGCAGACACAATACTATCCGCATAGGAATGAACTGTATCATTTGATTGAATTGCCATAGAAAATTACTGTCCTTTCATTGAAGGGGATGTTAGATAAAGAAGTCGTTGAATACTAACACTTTAAATCAAGTCTTTATTGACCTATCTATTGTTTATAATTTACTATTACTAATAGAGAATTGCTGAAGCAAACCTCTACTTGTCGTACATCCTGTTTCATTGTCTACTGTTGAAAAGTCGTCAGATTTAAAAAATAAATCTCCATTAAACAAGCCAAATACGAAACTCGGTCTTTCCTTATAGCTTTCACCTCATGTATGACAAAGTCACATGAATTATTATAGAAAACTCTATAAATCTAGGACCATTTTATAATTCGTTCAATTTTGGTTGAAGTTAACTTTTCCTCTTGCTTAGGACTGAGCGCAGATCTTTAAAGTAATCTCACTCATCCAATACCATAATATGATTAAAT
>OBUR01000112.1_pt1 | contig 45001 bp, 43 predicted proteins | sample 1475951 | NCBI WGS metagenome assembly OBUR01 (sample SAMEA2579957, study PRJEB22360) | human gut metagenome
TATAAAAGGGAGAAGAATATCCAGAAATATTCAACTATGCAAGTTATTGGAGAAGTGGTTAAACATAGTTATTTAAATGGTTCGGATTTAGCTGCCTTACCAGTTGTTGAATATGTGGTAGAAGGAAAAATATATCAAAAACGTTTCTCTTATTCAACTTTTGAAACAACAACTTCGAAAAAAGCGAAAGCTGACGTATTTGATACAAAATTTATCAGAAGTCCTTATCATGTATTAGATTTAAGAAAAATATTCCCAATTGGTTCTAAAATGACGGTATGGTGTAATCCCCAAAAACCTAAACAAGGCTACGTTGAAAGGTATCCAGGTCATGACAGAATCTTACGATTACATATCATTATTTTTGGTACTCTCTATATATTATTGATTGTGATAGTTACTTTTTTCTATGTCATGTAACGGAATAAGAGAATGCAGTTTACTTCCAATTTGAGGAAGAAATATTAGGAGCCCTTGCTTTATTCCAACTGAAGAACCGTATAAATTAGTGATTGAGTGGAAAGAAATGGAAGAAAGAATGAAAAGAGGGGAAGATAGTTTTCCAGTGACTTTAGTGGATTGACGTTGAAAATAATTTCCCAAATAATGGAGAAGTGATGAACAATAAAGAATTTGAAGATTTATTTTATAAAGTCCCTGAAGGGGTTGATTATGCAGATATATTGGAAGATGTTGATCTAGAGGATGTTCCTGAGGAAACCATTCAAAAGTTGACTTCATTATTGGACATTGATGATGACTATTTACGTTATCAAGCCTCTCGATTGTTGACCATTTGGGGAATTAGAGAAGGCTTTGCTGTCTTGACACAGATGTTCAGTCAAGGGCAATTAGAAGGGATGATTTCGCATCGTCTGTATGGCTATGATGATACGAATCGGATTTTTCTATATGATATCGTAAATTATTGGGCGAGCCGGTATGATTTGGGCGAAGAGAAGATGGCTAGAGGAGAAATTTGTCCTTATGTTTGTAAAATCATCGAACAGGCTGAGACTGGATATTATGATATTTCAAAAATATATCGCTTGGTTAGTGAGGAACATTATACGGAATACATCCCCTACTTAAAACACTTCCTTTCAACCATTATGGACAAACCTGAGGATAATTATTGGCGAATTCATGATACCTTGAAGCTATTCTTAAAGGTAGAGCCTGATTATGTGACACAATTATTAAAAGACAAGCAAAAATCACTAAGAGATTTTGGAATCGAGGATGAAGGTGAAAGAAATTAAATTTTATAAAGTAAATGATGATTGTGGTTTTATGTCCAATTTTGCTCCCTACCCTTTTTCAGATGGAAGCAAAATCTGGCCAACATCAGAGCATTATTTTCAAGCGCAAAAGTTTTTAGTGCCCCAAATTCAAGAAAAAATTCGTCAGATAGCATCTCCAATGGATGCTGCCTTAGAGGGACGCAATCGTCAAAATCCCTTGAGACCAGATTGGGAGGAGGTCAAAGATGAGGTGATGCTCCAGGCCCTTCGAATGAAATTTAGCCAAAATCCAGAAATTGCAAAGGGATTGGTCGCAACAGGAGATGCCATCCTCATCGAACATACACGAAATGACGACTACTGGGCTGATGGGGGAGATGGCTCTGGGAAGAACAAGCTAGGCCTTCTCTTAATGCAAGTACGGGAAGAGTTGAAAAACTCCAACCTGTAATCTCTCCTCTAGCTATTCCATTTAACAGTCTGGGTTTGGTATAACAGTCAACTAGATAGTTACAATGATCAACAGGAGATATTCCTGAAGGTGTAATGTAAGATATTAGTGAAAAGATCGGAGAACATACATGAAATATAGTAAACTAGGCTGGGAAGAAGTTAGTAAGTTTGAGGAAATAAAAGGTTATGGACAACATATTTGGCGACATCATGAGAAATATTTTTTTGTTACTGATGAAGGAGGAATAGCTGAACAGAGGGTAGTCTATGAATTACCATTAGAACTATTTCAATCACCCTACCAAGTTTTTCTGAGTTACTTGAAAAGTCTAACTTAATTTGACAATTTAGGCAATAAAGAAATCCTAGACAAGCTTTTGAGCTATTCAGAAGACTTGAAATACCACTATAATCTCTATCAGCTCTTGCTTTTTCACCTTCAGAATAAGGAACCAGAGAAATTTTTTGGACTCATTGAAGACAATATAAAGAAGGTTCATTCTCTTTTTCAGACTGTCTTTAAAACATTTCTAAAGGACAAAGGGAAAATCATCAATGACCTTCAGTTATCCTATTCCAACGCAAAATTGGAAGCGACTAATAATCTCATCAAACTTATCAAACGCAATGCCTTTGGTTTTCGGAACTTTGAAAACTTCAAGAAGCGAATTTTCATCGCTCTGAATATCAAAAAAGAAAGGACGAAATTTGTCCTTTCTCGAGCTTAGCTTTTCTTCAACCCACTAAAGTTGACAAAGAGCCGTAGATTTTAGGTATTTACCTTGTCTACTTAAGAGGTATCATATCATCGAGATAAAGGTGATTTGTTTGTTCCTAAGAATTAGGTTTTAGTTTTGATTTGTGGCAACTTCTGGAAAAAGCTTGTCTAAGATTTTTGGAGTGATAGCCTGTCCAGGTCCTTCAGCACAGTAGGTGTGCATATACATAGAAGGGTTAAAGTTGAGCTCGATGCAGGTGCAATGAGGGTTTTCCTTGCTAGCAGGTTGGGTTTCATCTGGAATAATGAGGTCAACCCCACAAGCCCAAGCGCCCATGCTAGTCGCCATAGCTGCAGCTAATTCTTGGTAAGAGGAATTCATGGTCTCAGTGACATCAATAGAGTCACCACCCGTAGAAATGTTAGAGTTACGACGTAGATTGACCTTTTTCCCTTCTGGGAGAATATCATCAGGGGTATAACCCTGTTGCGTTAACATCAGTTGTTCGATGTCTCCTAGTGCAATGATTTCCAGTGGTGAGCGGTGATCACGTCCTCGCAATGGATTGGCATTTTTCTGAGCGACCAATTCACGAATGGTGTGTTTGCCATCACCGACAACATTGGCAGCGACACGAAGGAGGACAGCCTCACAGCTCCCATCCAGAATGAAGAAACGGTATTCGGTTCCTGGGATAAATTCTTCAACAAGAACAGCTGTATCTTCTGCAAAGGCAATCTCGAGGGCTTTCTTATAGTTATCAAGGCTGGCAGGCTCTTGGAAAATGGAAATGCCCAGACCAAAGTTGGTTGATTTTGGTTTAACCACAATTTGCTTGTCCTTGATAAGAGGATAATAGGCTAGACCTTGTTCCAGACTGGTAAATTCGTCGCCAGCGGGAACAGGGAAACCAGCATCAGTCAGGATTTTTTTGGTCACGGTTTTATTGGCCATGGCAAGAGGTACTACATAGTTGTCTTTTGAGGTCATGTTACCATTTTTGACGTACTCAACATGATCTTTATGCCAGAGTTTAAGGAACTGATCCTGCTCATCTAGGATTTCAAAATGAATCCCTTTTTGAATGGCATCAAACAGTAGCATCTGAGTAGAAAGCTCCATCTCCTCGTAACCCTTAAGAGCATAGTGGGCAGTCCAGTCGTAATCATGATAGGCAAGCGCCTTGTCAAGGGCAAAGTCAGCAAGGGACTTGTCTTTGATATGAGGTAGAAGTTGAGCAGCTAGTGTCTGACTAGGATCTGCAAAGGCATCTTTCACTTGCTTAACCAAACCTTGATGATAGTCACCTAGTCCAAAATGTTGCACCAGTTGGTCCAGAGCCTTCGTAATGTTCTGAGTTTCAGCTTCAGAAGGTAGAGGCTCTAAAGGATGAGAGAGGGCGATTTTTTCATTCAGCGCGTGACCTTGAGCCAGAGCCTGATCGACATTTTCAGGGGCATCCATCCAGAGGAAGGCTAGAAGGAGTAGGTGTACAGTATCCATGGTAGTTTGGCTAATACCGATACGCTCAAAGGGGTTAAGGTCGAAGTTACGGAATTCCAGATAGGTGATTCCCTTGTCAAGGAAGGAACGATTAACCTTTTGTCCACGGAAACGAACAGCTGAGTAAAATTCCTTCTCCGCAATCAAATCTCCTTGTTCGATATAGTTTTCGATGGCAGAGACATAATCTTCTAGGTTTGCAAAAGATACTTGGATTTCTTCCTTATTGACATAACCATGGTCACTGTTACGGAAGGAACGCACGGGTTCTGGCACTTCTTGGTCGAAGAAGCCTTGCTCAGCAACAGGTGCAGCACCAAAGAGATAGGTAATTACCCAACGGTAGCGCAAATAGTTCTGAGCCAGCTTAAGATAGAGGGCGTTCTTGAAAGCAATCATATCAGTCTGGTCGCTTTCTTTGAATAAAGCCTCAACCAAATCTTTCCCAAGTTCCATATTATAGTGGATACCTGAGATAGCTTGAAGTTTGGTTCCGTATTTTTCGGCCAAGTAGTTGCGATAATGGCGTTCGAATTCATTTTCCAGTTGGGCAACTTGGATTTCTTGGGCCTTGATACGAGGTGGCATGGACAAGGGCCAGAGAAGTTCATCTTTACTGATGGAACGTCCAGCTACATCGGTAATGGCTCCAAGAAAACGACGGGCCTCAGTGGTAGATTTAGCAACTGGTGTGATGAGCTCCATTTGAAACTCACAAAAATCTGTTTGAATATAAGGGTGGAAACTTCGAGCTCCTAGGCAAGAAGGGTGAGGCGTATGTGCTAATTTTCCCTGTCTATCGACACGAAGACTTTCGCGTTCAATTCCAAAGTTAGCTTGAAGGATAGGGCTGGTAGGCTCCAGCTTTTGAAGCAGTTGATTTATAGTCATAGAGTCACCTTTTCATCTAATGTTAGTGATAGTCTATTATAAATAGGAGAAGAAAACAACTTTCCGCTACGGTTAAGGGGAATTTCCGAATGTTTCAGATAAGAATTCTTAAAACCAGTTGTTTTTTAGCTATATTATATGGAAAAATTGTAAAATACCCACTGATTTTTATGTAAAATGTTATTTCTCTTGGAATTTAAATCAAATTAGCCTATACTAATGACGTATATATGAGAACGAAAGAATCCCTAGGGTCGGCACTGCACCCATAAAATGAGACACAAGAAAACACTCCTGTTGAAATCTGGTAAACTAGAAACAGGAGTGTTTTGTTATGGTCAAAAAAGCATATTCGGTAGAAACTAAGCTAGCCTGTATCGAAATGAAGAAGGCAGGCAAATCAAATAAAGTTATCATGGATACCCTCAGCATCAAAAATGCTAGTCAGGTCAAGAACTGGTTGCGATGGTATCAGAATGATGAATTGTACCGTTTCCAACAACCCGTGGGGAAACAATATACTTATGGTAATGGGATGAAACAGTTATCTGAAGTGGAACAGTTACGTTTGCAGGTAGAATTACTAAAAAAGTATCAGAACTTGATAAGAGAATCGACAAAGTAAGTCTTATCAAGCTAGTAGAAGAGTATAAGAAAACGTGCCCTGTATCGATTATTTTAGAATGTTTCGGCGTCAAACGCTCCACCTTTATCGCTGGAAACAGGAGTGTAAGAATTCTCAGAAAAGAGGCGAAATAGCAGATAATGGCTGTATCGAATGGTTTCACTCTGTTCTCAAGTCTGAAACCTTCTATCTCCATAAGTGGAGAAACATAACTGAAGATAGTCTAACAGATATTGTCAAAAATTACATCATATTTTATCCTGATAATTATGTATCACCATTGAAATAGCCTGCGTGGAACTTGTTTAGACACCGTTAGTTGTGGACAAGTTTCTTTTTTTATTTTAGGTGCACTAGATGAATCTCTCCCAAAATGTGTTGAAAATATAAATAGAACTCTGGCTTTCTCCTAATGCAAGTACGGGAAGAGTTGAAAAACTCCAACCTGTAACCTCTCCTCTAGCTATTCCACCTATTTCATGCTAGAATAAAGAAAAACACATTTGGAGGCATTATGAATCAGACAGTGACTTATTTGCAGGAATTGACAGCCATTCCTTCCCCGACCGGTTTTACACGGGAGATCGCAGACTATTTGGTCAAAACCATTGAAGGCTTTGGGTATGAGGTAACTCGGACTGCTAAGGGAGGCGTGAATGTGACCGTTCCTGGTGTGATCACAGACAAGCAACGCTACGTCACAGCCCATGTGGACACCTTGGGGGCTATTGTCCGCGCTGTGAAAGCAGATGGTCGGCTCAAGCTAGACCGTATCGGTGGTTTCCCTTGGAATATGATTGAAGGGGAAAATTGTACAGTCCATGTAGCCAATACAGGAAAGACCCATTCGGGGACAATTTTGGTCCATCAGACTTCTTGCCACGTCTACAAGGATGCGGGAACTGTCGAGCGGACCCAGGATAATATGGAAGTCCGTCTGGATGAAAAAGTGACCAATGAGAAAGAAACCCGTGCCCTAGGTATTGAAGTGGGTGATTTTGTCAGCTTTGATCCCCGGACCATTGTGACAGACACCGGCTTTATCAAATCTCGTCACTTAGATGACAAGGTGAGTGCAGCGATTCTCTTGAATCTTCTGCGCGTGTACAAGAAAGAGCAGATCCAATTACCAGTAACGACCACCTTTGCCTTTTCAGTCTTTGAAGAAGTGGGGCACGGGGCTAATTCTAGTATTCCAGCTGAAGTGGTCGAATACTTGGCAGTGGACATGGGAGCTATGGGAGATGACCAAGCGACGGATGAATACACGGTATCCATCTGTGTCAAAGACGCTTCTGGACCGTATCACTACGAATTCCGTCAGCATTTGGTAGCCTTGGCAAAAGCCCAAGAAATCCCTTATAAGTTGGATATCTATCCTTTCTATGGATCAGATGCCTCTGCAGCCATGAGCGCAGGAGCAGAAGTGAAACACGCTCTTCTCGGGGCAGGGATCGAATCTAGCCACTCATATGAGCGGACCCACTTGGATTCTGTAGTCGCAACAGAGCGCATGGTCGATGCCTACCTCAAGAGCGACTTAGTAGATTAAAAATTGGAACTACTCTCCGGAGTAGTTTTTTATAAACTAAAATTTTCTGAAAATTCCTTTTCTTCTGAAAATCTTTGTGGTATAATCTTAAAATAAACTTAAAATTTCTTAAGGAGTTTTACATGAAAAAAAGAAATGTCATTGCACTTGCGGGAGTTGCCCTCCTTTCAGCAGGTATCCTAGCAGCTTGTTCGGGTGGTTCTAAATCATCTAGCTCAAGCAACGGTCAAAAATTCTCATATGTTTATGAGACTGAGCCAGAAAACCTAAACTATATCACATCTGGTAAAGCAGCAACCCACGATATCACTGGAAACTTGATTGATGGTTTGTTTGAAAATGATAAATACGGGAACTTGATTCCATCTCTTGCAAAAGATTGGACAGTTTCGCAAGATGGCTTGACTTATACTTATAAACTTCGTGACGATGCTAAATGGTATGATTCAGAAGGCGAAGAGTATGCGGATGTAACAGCTAAAGATTTCGTCACAGGGATTAAATATGCGGCTGATAACAAATCAGAAATGCTCTACATCATCCAAGATTCTATCAAAGGCTTGAATGACTACGTCAGTGGTAAAAATAAAGATTTCTCAGCTGTAGGAGTAAAAGCAGTTGATGATCATACCCTTCAAATCACTTTGAACCAACCAGAATCTTACTGGAACTCTAAATTGACTCTTGGGATCACTTTCCCTGTCAACGAAAAATTCGTGAAATCAAAAGGGGATAAATTCGCTCAAGCAAGTGATACTAGCTCCCTTCTTTACAATGGTCCTTACATCTTGAAGAGCTTTACTTCAAAATCTTCTATCGAAATGACCAAGAATGAAAACTACTGGGATAAAGACAAGGTCTACATCTCAGATGTGAAATTGGAATTCTACGATGGACAAGACCAAAGTAAATTGGCTAAATCATTCGGTGAAAATGCTCTTAGCTTGGCCAAACTCTTCCCAACTGGATCTGGTTACTCAGAGCAAGCCAAAGAATTCAAAGACGAAATCACCTACACTCCTCAAGATGCTGCTTCTTATGTTATTGGTACCAACATCGACCGTCAATCTTACAAACACACAGCTAAGAAGACCGATGAAGAAAAACAATCTACTAAGAAAGCTCTCTTGAACAAGGACTTCCGTCAAGCGATCAGCTTTGCCTTCAACCGTGAAGCGTATGCTGCTCAATTGAACGGAAAAGACGGAGCAAGCAAGATCATCCGTAACCTCTACATTCCACCAACATTTGTCCAAGCTAATGGCAAGACCTTTGGTGAAATGGTGAAAACTCAATTGGATACCTACGGAGATGAGTGGAAGTCTACTAAACTAGACGATGGTCAAAATGGTCTCTTCGATGCTAAGAAAGCGAAGGAAGAGTTTGCAAAAGCGAAGACTGCCTTGGAAGCAGAAGGTGTGAAATTCCCAATTCACATCGATATGCCTGTAGACCAAACCACACCATCAAGAGTTCAACGGGTACAATCCTTCAAACAATCAGTTGAAGAAGCACTTGGTAAAGAAAATATCGTCATCGATATCCAAATGCTTTCGAAAGAAGACCTTCAAAATGTGACCCTCTTTGCACCAAATGCGGCTGGCGAAGATTGGGATCTCTCTGATAATGTTGGATGGAGCCCTGACTACCAAGACCCATCAACTTACATGGATATCTTGAAAGCTTCATCTGGTGAAAATACTAAGACTTTCCTTGGATTTGACCCAAGCGAAAACAATGAAGCAGCTAAAAAAGTTGGTTTGTACGACTTTGAAAAGATGATCAAAGATGCTGGTGCAGAAACACAAGACGTCAACAAACGCTATGAAAAATATGCGGCTGCACAAGCTTGGTTGACTGATAGTGCCCTTGTGATGCCAACTTCTTCATCAACTGGACGTCCATTCTTGACACGTATCGAACCATTCTCGGCTCCATTTGCATGGACTGGTGGTAAAGGAAAAGACCACGTGATCTACAAAGGAATGAAACTCCAAGATAAAGCTGTGACAACTGCTGACTACAACAAAGCCCTTGAAAAATGGCAAAAAGAACAAGCAGAGTCAAACAAAAAAGCACAAGAAGATCTTAAGAAACACGTCAAATAAGAATCGATAACCGAGGCTGATGCCTCGGTTTTTTGTGGGATCATTTGAATATCTAATTGATCTAAAAACGCTTACATAGTATAATAGGAGTGTTGATTACAAAAAGTGAGGAGATTGACATGAAAAAGAAAACAATGGTTTCCATTGTCGCGTCGAGCTTACTAATCGCGCCGATGGTCTTGCATCAAGTAGCAGCAGCAGACGAGCAAACGGAAGAACTAGCTCCATCGACAGAAGTGGTCCATGCTCCATCTACTGAAGCAAGACCGACAGCAAGTGACACAAGTACTGCCACTAGTGAAGAAGGAGCGAGCTTGAGTGAGGCATCGCTGGATCGGACGGCAGTTGCAAATCAAGTAGCCCCTGCTACAGAAGAACACACAAGACAAAGTGAGCCTACGGTCCCAGTAGCAAGTCCAGCAACAACCAACAGGGAAGCTGCACCTCAATCTGCTCCCAGTTCAGAAGCTCCGGCAACAAGTAATGATTTAGCAAAGGTTACAGGTAGCACCCTTGCAGCTGATCAGGCCCCTAAAGAGTTGACGGTCCAAGATGCTGTTAATGGCTTGCTTCAATGGGCAGCAACAGATCCTAGCCAATTGGGCCAAAGCCAAGCAGATCGCGAACGCTTTGCCAAGAGTTTAGGCTTGATTGAAAAATCAGAAGATTTGACTCGTAAGGTTAGTCAGCCAGAATTGGCCAAGATGTATGAAACAGCTAAGAAACTCTACGATGCCTACCGGGCTGAAAAGAAAAGCCCGCTCTTTTTAAATGGTCGTGCCCAGCCGATTTTCCCTTATACGACGGGAGAAAAAGCAGACCAAGACTACAAATATGAAGACAGCCAAATTGTACGCTTCCCTGTCTATGTCGAAACGGACTACGACACCGACGCAGATGGCAAGCCTGACTTAGTCAAAGCCATTGTTCAACTACCAAAAGCAGTAGCGCAAGGTGATTTTAAGGCAGCCACTATTCTGGAAGCGCGCCCTTACGTAGCGGGGACGCTTGATGAAAACTACGTGACCCTCGAAAGTTTGGGGCTTCCAACGGACGGTAGCTATGACATGAAGAAACTGCACAGCCAACCTGCAAAGAGACAGCCAGTAAGCAGTGAAACAACAGTAGAAGCAGCCAAAAAAGCCAAGGCATCGGATTGGTATTACTACAGTCCCTACGAGTATATCTATGACTACGAAGATCTGAACTGGTACGACTATTTCTTGGTCAGAGGCTATGCCTTTATCTCGAGTGCGGGACTTGGTACCAAGGGATCAGAAGGATTTAACACCACAGGTTCTGATCTCGAAATCAATGCCTTCAAGAATATCATCGAGTGGGTCAATGGCAAACGCAAGGCCTACACCGATAAGACTAGCAATGTTGAAATCAAGGCAGACTGGGCAACAGGCAATGTCGCTATGACCGGTCTCTCCTGGGCTGGAACCACGACCTTTGGTGTGGCAGCGACAGGCGTAGAAGGCCTAAAGACCATCGTTCCAGCAGCAGGGATTGCCTCTTGGTATGATTATTTCAATAGCCAAGGAACCCAGTTTGGCAATGCGCCTTATAGTGATCTTTCATGGCTATCCCTCTACGTTAGCACGCGGATGCTGGACCAAGACGACTGGGCAGGGATTTGGCAAAACTATTCCAACTACATCAACCAATTGAACAAGGACCAGTACGCCCATGATCGTAACTACAGTGATGTCTGGAAGGAGCGGGATTATACCCTTCATCCGGAAAATCTCAAGACCAGCGCCCTGATCGTCCATGGCTTGAATGATGACAATGTCAAGACCAAACACTTTGAACTCATGTACGATGCCCTCAAGAAAGCAGGCCAAGATGTCAAGCTCTATCTCCACCAAGGAGATCACGTCTATCCAGCGGCTATGTCACGGGGATACGGCATCACCGCCAATGGTCAGGACTTTTATGACCTGCTCAATACCTGGCTGACCCATTACCTCTACGGAGTGGACAATCACGTCGAAAGCTTGCCAGCGGTCCTAGCTCAAAACAACTATGATCCAAGCAAGTGGACCAGCTATGATAACTGGAAGAGCAGTCAACGTCTCTTCTTGAATGCAAGCTCGAAACGTCTAGAAGAAACCATTTCTAGTGATTATGCGGCTGCAGGTGTTGAGATCGCTAACCGTAATGAAACTGTCAGCAAAGCCTCCTCTAAGGCCAATCTGACCTTCGTTTCTGATGTTACTGAGGACACTACGATCAAGGGCCACATCCCTGTTCATTTCAAGGCAGCTCTTGCCAAGGGTCAAGGAAAGAATTTCCAAATCAACGCCCTCTTGGTAGATGTGGCAGATGAGGACTTTGACGTGGTAGGAAATGGTAGCGTCAAGCAAGATAAAACGGCAGACGCTTTCTGGATGGGAAGCAATTTAAGCAACCTATCTGTTGCCGAATACGAAACCATCAAGACCAAGTACAAGGTGATTGCGAAAGGCTGGATCAACCTTGCGAACCCTGAGTCTGGCTACGATTCAGCAAGCTCACGAGCTAGCATCGAGCCAAAAGTGGGAGAATACCACGATTATACGGTCTATCTCCAACCAAATCTCTATACGGTTAAGAAAGGTCACAAGTTAGCACTTGTTTTCAACACCTATGACCCATCTGATTTAACGGTGGAGCATCCATATGAAGTGACCTTTAAGACAGATTCTATCCAGGCGGCGATTCCAATTGTTGAAAAGACCCGCGCCCAAAAGGCAGCTTATGTACCAAGTGCAACAGATACAGACTATGCGAATTTACCAGAAGTTGAAGGTGCTGCTCTAGTCGCTCCAGAAGTGCACTACAAGGAAGAATATAGGCTTCCAAGCCCAGAATCCTTTGTCCAACCAAGCCAAACTCTTCCTGAAAAAGCAGAGCAGATGCAAATAGGATCAGCAAGACAAGAGCACTCTCTTCATACACTAGCTGTATCTTATGGACCTCAATTTGTTTCACAAGGATTGGCAGAAGATCCTCAAGCTGCAACTCTTGTAGTGGGAGGAGAGAAAGCAGATCATACGCTTCCTCAAACAGGGAGCAAAGACCATTCTCTGGGTCTCTTAGGGGTGATTAGCCTAACAGCTTCTAGCCTCATCTTTTGGCGCAAAAAGAGAGAAGATGCCTAAGGACTCCCCGTAGCAAATATTTCTAAAATGGCATCTTTTAGTGTAAAATAAAAGTAGAAATGCAGAATCAGTAGTCACTACTGAAAAAGGAGGAAATATGGCACACATAATCACAGATGCAACTTTTGAACAAGAAACCAGCCAAGGCCTTGTCTTGATTGACTTTTGGGCAACTTGGTGCGGTCCATGCCGCATGCAAGCTCCAATCTTGGATCAGTTGGCAGAAGAAGTACATGAAGATGATTTGAAAATCTGTAAGATGGATGTCGATGAAAATCCAAATACAGCGCGTCAATTCGGTATCATGTCGATTCCAACTCTTCTCTTTAAAAAAGATGGACAAGTTGTCAAACAAGTGGCTGGAGTTCATACGAAAGCCCAATTGAAAGAAATCATTGCAGAATTGAGCTAAAAAGAAGACTCGTTTTCCAAACCGGAAAACGAGTTTTTTTGATGCTCTTTATTTCTTTCAAATAGACGCGATACCCATTGACAGCGCTTTCTTATAGTGCTAAAATGAAGCTGTATTTCCTATAAAATTTTTACAGGAAAAAATTCTCCTAGGAAGGTGTAGATCCTAGGAGAAAATTACATATAAAGGTTATTGCCCCTCTGTATCTTGGGCTACCCAGACACTGACGGAACGTTCTGCCACTGGGAATTCAGCAGTACCGTCTTCTTGGACTTGGACGGTTTCGCTACAATTTTCTAGTACATCATAGTAGGTGAGGCCTGCGTAGGATGAGCCGATCTCCATGACTTTTGTAGCAGCTTGGTTATTGGAAATCAAGCAGGCGATTGGTGCTGATTCTTCTGAACCTGAACGTGTCCAACCGATGCAATTAGGATCATCGAAGTAGTCCGTTTCTTCCCCATAGGCCAGATCTTTACGAACCCATAAGAGTCGATCGAGGACCCCTTGGAAACTTTCTTGCGCAAATTGGCCCTCGATACCGTAGTAGTCTCCATAGAAGACACAAGGCAAACCAGCTTCACGAAGTAAGATCAAGGCATAGGCTGCAGGCTTAAACCATTCTTGGATGGTAGATTCCAAGGCTTGCCCTCGTTGGGTATCATGGTTGTCCACAAAGGTTACGGCCTGTTCAGGATGATTGAGTGCTAGTGTTCCGTCAAAAATAGTTCGAAGGTCGAAATTTTCACCTTCTTGACTAGCTCGGAAGAGATTTTGGTGGAGGGCCACATCGATCAAGTCGTATAAGTAGTCAATGCTTTCCAAGTACTCATCGTTGGTTTCTGTGTCCCCATTCCAAAATTCACCAAAGACGTAGAAATCTTCACCATATTTTTTGGTGATATTGTGGATGAAATTCTTCATAAAGAAGGAGTCAATGTGTTTGACTGCATCCAGACGGAATCCCTCAACCCCTGTTGTTTCGATAAACCATTCAGCCCATTGGTCGAGATTTTCTACAACCTCGGGATGTTTGAAATCGATATCGGCGTACATGAGGTAATCGTAGTTTCCGTTTTCCTTGTCAACCAGATCTCCATGGGCCCAACCTTTGTTGTCCCCTTGGATTTGGTAGATCCCACTTTTATTACGTGAAGCATCGTAGTCCGTACCGGTGAAATGGTACCAATGCCAGTGGAAGTCATTATAGGCGCCATTTCGGCCATCAAAGGTGAATTTGGTCCATCCTTGAATGGTGAAAGGTTCGGTAAGGATCTTGTTTCGATCCATCGGATCGACCTCAACGACCTCGAATTCTTCTAAACCATCTGCAGCAGCTTTGTGGTTAAGAACGACATCGGCCATTGGTTGAATCCCTGCATCTTTGAGGGCTTGAATGGCTTGAAGATAATCGTCTTTGAAACCGTATTTGGTACGAACCGTTCCTTTTTGATCGAACTCGCCCAAATCAAAGAGGTCATAGACTCCGTACCCAACGTCATTGTTAGATGTAGCTTTAAAGGCAGGTGGCATCCAGACTTTACGAATACCCAAGTCTGCTAAGTGTTGCGCATCTTCAGCAAGACGCGTCCAGTGGTTCCCATCAGCGGGCAAATACCACTCAAAATATTGCATTAAGGTTTGATTTTCCATTTTTATTTCTTCTTTCATGTGAATGTTCCTATTTTACCAAAAATAGTTGGATGCGACAAACTTTTGCGCTGGAAGCAAGCCCTTTCTAGAAAAGAAATCGCATACATGAAAGAAATGAAGTGAGAATAGAACATAATAGAGTCAGGCTCCGCTAGGACTGACTTTGAAAATGGTGAAAGGAGACCATTTTATGAAAAAAACAACTCTTGTTTCTCTACTCGTTGCAGGTTTACTGATTAGTCCTGCTGTACTCGCCCAGCATGTGCAAGCAGACCAAGTAAGCAGCACAACTACTGAGGAGACGGTTACTCCTTCTACGGTAAGTCCTGAAGTTACTGAAACAGTGACCTCAACACAAGGAGACACTAAAGAAACCGTACATCCTGAAAAAGTGGAAGAGGTTTCAGAAACTAACAGACCAACCACTTCGCCAACCGCTCCGACAACTACTCCGACGACTGAGCTACATGAAGAACCTGCGTCAAGTCCAGCGGTAGTGAGCGCCCCAACTGTTGAGTCCACTCTAGCCAATCAGCCAAGCCCTGCGCCTGCGACGCCTACCGTTGGCAGTCAAGAGGTGAGCACAGCTCCAAAAGTAACCCAAGGAGACTTGGCTGAAATTACTGGTGCAACTGTAACCGATCAGGATCGTGAAAAAGAAGTCACTGTGACGGAGGCAGTCAATCAACTATTGAACTGGGCTTCTACCAAGGAAAATCAAGTCGGATCTACTGATAAAGACCGATTAGCTTTTGCCAAGAGCCTAGGGATGGTCAAGGAAGGAGTGGAGGGCTCTGCTCCAGTCACTAATCTCACTTCGATGGTTGATGTAGCCAAACAGCTCCGTGCCGCTTACCGAGCTGACAAGAAGACACCTCTCTTTTTGAATGGCAAAGCACAACCTATTTTCCCATTTACGCCAGGGGACGATCCGGAGCATTACTCCTATGACAAGAGTGACATCGTCCGCTATATTGTCTATGTGGAAACTGATTATGATACGGATGGAGATGGCAAGCCTGACTTGGTCAAGACCTTCGTGCAGGTGCCAAAAGCTGCTGTCAATGGGGACTATAAAGCTGCGACCATTTTTGAAGCTAGTCCTTATGTAACAGGAACAACAGAAGAGCGTACCTTAGAGGCAATTGGCCTCAAAGAAGGTGGAAAATTCGATATGGCCAAGCTCTATGAAAAACCTGCCAAACGCCAAGCAACCAAGTCTGTTACGACAGAAGAAGTAGCCAAAGCAACTGATCCAAAGGATTGGTACTACGTCAATCCACGTGAAAGCTCTGAAGATTATACGCATTATGATTACGAAAATCTCAACTGGTACAATTATTTCTTAGTTCGTGGTTATGCAGTGGTGACCAGTAGTGGTTTGGGCTCAAAAGGATCAGACGGGATCAATACGACCGGCTCTGATCTTGAAGTGGCCGCATACAAGAATATCGTGGAGTGGCTCAACGGCAAACGCAAAGCCTACTCTGATAAGACTAGCAACCAGGAAGTTAAGGCAGACTGGTCCAACGGCAATGTCGCTATGACAGGCTTGTCTTGGGCAGGTACGACGACATTTGGTGTAGCGTCCACTGGGGTTGAAGGGCTCAAGACCATTGTGCCAGCCGCAGGGATTGCTAGTTGGTATGACCATTTCAACAGCCAAGGCTCTCCCCTTGATACAGGAGCTTCCAATGACCTTTCCTGGTTATCTGTCTATACCTCTGGTCGTATCCTTGACAAGGAAGATTGGGACAAGGTCAAGGATTACTATGCAGCCTATATCACCAAGCTCAATGAGCTCCAACACAAGGATGGTCATAATTACAACGAAGAATATGCTAAACGCGACTACACGCTCAATGCAGCCAATCTGAAAGCGGCCCCTCTCATTATCCAAGGGCTCAATGATGACAATGTCAAACCCAAACATTTTGAACTCATGTTAGAAGCCTATAAAAAGGCGGGGATCGATGCCAAGGTCTTGCTCCACCAGGGCAATCACATCTATCCATCTACTCGTTGGTCAGGGACAGAAGTCGCAGGCCAAGCCTTTAATGACCTGATGAATCTCTGGTATAGCCATTACCTCTACGGTATTGAAAATGGGATTGAAAACCTTCCACAAGTAACAGCTCAGGACAATCTAGATCCAAGTAAATGGCGTCGTTTTGATAAATGGGATACCAACAATGCCATCTCCGCTCGAATCTACTCTAAACGGGAGGATGTGACAGTAACTGGCGATTACTATGGTACAGGAAATAACTGGACTACACGTAACCAAGATGCAGCCTTCCATTCTTCCGAAGTGGCAGCTTCCTATGCAGCCACCGTCGACCAAGATGTCACCATCAAAGGCCATATTCCTGTGCATTTTAGCGCTGCTTTTGTCAAGGGAGACAAAAACCATGCCCATGTCAGTGCGACCCTGATGGATGTTTCAGACGAAGACTTTGATGTGGTCAAAGAAGAAATCACCTATGACAAAGACGGTTATAGCACGCGCACATTGGAAAAAGAAACCATCGATGAGACAGGCTACTGGAATGGTAGCAACCTTGAAACCTTGCCTCTCAAACGTTACAAGACCCACAAGGTTAAGAGTGTGGTGATTGCGCGTGGTTGGATGAATCTGGCCAATCCAGCATCTCGCTATGACTCAGCAAGTTCTAGTCATTCTATTGATCTGAAAGAAAACGAATATCATGATTACACCATGTATCTGCAACCAAATCTCTATACAGTGAAAAAAGGCCATCGACTGGTTTTGAGTTTGCACACCTATGATCCAGATTACATCTATTTTGCAGATCCTTATGAAGTGACCTTCAAGACAGATTCTATTTCTGCAACGATTCCAATCGTAGAAGACAGTCGATCTCTCTTGTTCCGTTATCAACCAAGTGAAAAAGATACAGACTATGCGTCATTGGCAGATCGGATCTTGCCAATTGCAACCATTCAACCAAAAGTAGATCCTGAACAAGACCCAAGTCCAGTAGATCAAGCGGAAAAACCAATTGTTCCAAGTAATCCAATGACGCCAACCAATCCAGCTATTTCTGAAATTCCTCAAAAACCAAGCCACGGTCGAGATCCGATGGACTTCCGTAAGGAACAAAAAGAAGAAACTGCACAAGAATTGGCTCAAAGAGCTGATAAAGATAAGATAGAAGTGACAAGCCAACCAAGCCTTCCAAAAACAGGTCAAGCAACAAGCTCTTGGACTCTCTTTGGCTTCCTAGGACTCATGCTCACCAGCCTTTTGTCACTTGGCAAAGCTCACAAAGATGAATAGTAGAAAAGAAGGATGGAGAGAAAGTGAAAACCACCAATAGAGAGAGCATCGAAACGATTTTTTCCGAAGCCTTGGCGATTCCAAGCTTCACCAATACTGAGACCGAGCAAGGAATCGAAGCCTACCTGGATCAACGGATTGGACAAATCCCCTATTTCAAGGAACACCCGGACCATTTTGGGCGCTATCAGGTGCCACAGGATCACTTGCATCGGTCGGTCAATTGGGCCCTGGTTGATAAGGGAAAGAAAAAAACAGTTATCCTTTTCCACCACCATGATACAGTTGATCTAGAAGACTATGGAAATTTGGCAGAGATCGCGCTCGATTCTGATAAAGTAGCAGAAGCTTTGAAAAGACTGGACAGTCGACCTGATATGCAGGAAGATTTAGCTTCTGGGGAATGGAAATTTGGCAGAGGGTCTTGCGATATGAAAGCAGCATTGGCCCTTCAATTGGGGGTTCTGGAAGCCTATGCGGCAGATCCCGTGGAAGGTCAGGTCAATCTGCTCTATCTCTCTGTTGGAGATGAGGAATCCTATTCACGTGGGATGCGTGGAGCTTTGGGCCTCCTCACAGATTTGCAGGAGAAGTTTGATCTGAATTATGTATTAGCAGTGGATTCAGAACCCTTTGAATCAGAGGTAGGAAAAGAAAAGGTCCTTCACATTGGCACAGTCGGCAAACTCATGCCGGTCGTTGTGGCACAAGGTGTCTTGTCCCATATGAAGGAGCCCCTTAAAGGGATCAATGCCTTGTCACTCTTAGTGGCCATCGCAAGCCAGCTAGATCTTCATCCCGATCTGGCAGATCAGGCGCTGGGAGAAACGTCTCCCCTTCCTTCTTGGTCCTATCTCAGAGATTTGAAGGACCAGTACGATGTATCGACCGTGCTCTATGCGGCTGGTTATTTCAGTGTTCTGCATTTGAAGAAAACACCCCAAGAGCTCCTACAGCGGATTTATGAGCTTAGTCAGGAGGCCTTGGATGCCTTTTACAAGAAGTATGAGCACTTGCAGGATCAGGCTGGCCAAGACCATATGATTGCAAGGCCAAGAGTCATCACCTATCAAGAACTAGAGGAACGATGCCAAGCCATAGAAGGTTACCAAGCCTTTAGGGAAGCTTCTAACCAAAAAGCGGAATACGATTTTCGTAATGGTACCAGCTACCAGAGCCTTGCAATCCAGCAAATCCAGCGACTCCTAGAGTTTCTCGGAGATAAGGATCCCATGGTGGTCATTGGTTTTGCGCCCCCATATTATCCTTCTATGAATTGTCGCTTTTTGGACAATACAGAACTCAAAATCGAATCCTTGATCGAGGATTACCGCCAGTATCTGGACAAAAGAGGCTATAGCTTGAAGGTCGAAGAATACTTTATGGGGATTAACGACACCAGCTATTGTGCCTTGGAAAAGGATGTGGCTTCTTATCAAGTCGTCCTTGATAGCCTAGCCACTCCGGCTCAAATTTATGATCTGGATCTGGATAAAATTGCTCGAATTCAGGTTCCAGCGATCAATCTCGGGCCCTGGGGTAAAGAATTGCATAAGCGAGGAGAGCGGGTTTACCAAGAAGATTTCTTGGAGACCATTCCAACCTATCTGCTAGATTTGCTCTACCATTTCGATGATCGCTTATCAACAGAATAAGAAAAACGATCCCTGTGAGGATCGTAAAGGGAGTTAGTATGATTACATTCCACGGAGTTACCAAAGATTACGATGGGCACATTGCCCTCAACCACTTGGATCTGACCATCGAAGATGGGCAAATTGTCGGACTGATTGGCCACAACGGAGCCGGTAAGTCCACAACCATCAAGAGCCTGGTCAGTGTCATCACCCCAAGCACTGGGACGATTGAAGTGGACGGTCAGGACCTCTATAGCCATCGGCTTGCGATCAAAAAGAAGATCGGTTATGTGGCGGATTCGCCGGATCTTTTCTTGCGTCTCACAGCCAATGAATTCTGGGAGTTGGTTGCGACCTCTTATGATATGAGTCAGAAGGACTGTGATCAACGCTTGGAGGAGCTTCTTCGGATCTTTGATTTTCAGAGCCACCGCTATGAAGTGATTGAATCCTTTTCACATGGGATGCGCCAGAAGGTCTTTGTTATTGCAGCGCTCTTATCCGATCCAGATATCTGGGTCTTGGACGAACCAATGACCGGGTTGGATCCGCAGGCTTCTTACGATTTAAAACAAATGATGCGCCAACATGCGGATCGCGGAAAGACCGTTATTTTCTCTACCCACGTCTTAGAAGTGGCCGAACAACTCTGTGATAAGATCGCTATTCTCAAAAAAGGCAATCTCATTTTCTATGGGACGATCGAGGAATTGAAGGGCCAACACCCCGAACAAAGCCTGGAGAGTATCTATCTCAGTTTAGCGGGGCGGAAGGAAGAAGGTGGCGATCATGCGTCTTAAGATCATCCAACAGTTGGTCAATGTCAATATCATCTATGCCAGCCAGCCAGCCCAGATCGCAAAATTACGTGCCAAACAGGCCAAAAAACCGGACGTCAAACTCAATGTTGCCCGCAAATCGGTGCTCAATTATCTCGCTTTAGGTTTTTTCTATTTCGTCTTGTTTGGCTTGCTCTTTAGTATCTATGATTTTGTGAACCAACCAGCCTTCTTTGTCAATATGGTCGCCCTCTTTTCCTTGATGACCATTTCCCAAGGCTTTATGAGCTTTTACAATGTCTTTTATGAAAGCAAGGACCTGCAGTTTTACCGGCCTTATGCCTTTTCAGATGCGGAAGTCATTGCAGGAAAGAGTATCTCGGTCATCCTGACCCTCCTTATGGCTATCCTTCCCTTGATCAGCTATTTTTTGATCCTCCCTGTGCAAGCAGGTGGTTTCAATCCGATAGGGATCCTGCTGGGAATCTTTTGTGCTTTGATTCTCTTAGCCGTTCTCTTTTTAGCGACGATCATTCTATCCCATCTGATCACTAAGACCCTCTTTTTTAAAAAACACACGACTCTGGTCTCCAACATCATGATCGGAATCGGCTCCCTTCTCAGTCTAGGCGCCTATCTTTATCTAAATCTAGTCCAAACTCACCGGGTAGAGATGTCGGGTGGAGCGGATATTCCCATTCTTTTTCCGCCTTTTGTTGCCTTTCATCAGTTTATCCTCCATCCTTTTGATGGGGGAGCGATCCTTGGCCTCTTGGGCTGGATCGCGGTGCTGTTAGTTCTGATCGCCCTGGTTCGTAAACTTGTGATCCCGCAGTTTTATGATGCAGCCCTTGCGGTTTCGACAAACCAAACCGTCAAAGAGCGCGTGAGAGCGATCCATGTGGGTCAGAAAGACTCTTTTAGACGATTTGTCATTCAGTATCATCGCAGACTCTTGCTTGATGGAACCCTTATGGTGCAAGTCCTCTTGATGATGAGCATTCTGCCATATATTTTCCTCCTCAGTGGAGCAGCAGGAGCATCGAAGAATATAGGAGGCCTCAGTCCTTACTTGACACCCCAGTATCTGGTGCCACTGGCCCTTGTTGCCTTCTTGATCGGTGTTTTCAACAGTTTTGGAGGCTTGACCAGTATCGGTATTTCGCTGGAGCGTGAAAACTTTGAGTACTTGAGATCGCTCCCTATTGATTTCAAGCGCTATCTCTTCCTGAAGTTTTGGTTGCTCTATCTGGTGCAATCCATCCTTCCTGTCATTCTTCTGGTTGGTGTTTGTCTCTATTTTGGCGTCCATCCCTTGGCCATCCTTGCCATGTTGCTGATCTGGGTCGTAACCACTATTCCGATATGCATTCGAGACTATGTCAAAGATTTTCAAAATTTTAGCACCAATTGGACCAATATCACGGAGTTGATGACCCGTCATCGAGGGAATGCCGTCCTTCAGTCTATTTTCTTGATTGTCTTTCTCTTTGTGATGTTTCTCTTGATCATTGTCAGCTTCATTTGGACCTATCATTCCGTCAGCACCCTGCTGGCTGTGATCCTTTATAGTGTCATCCTGCTCATCGGAGCAGGGATCAGTTCTGCCATCTACCGCAAAAAAATCCGGACTCTCTACCAAGAGATCGGAGAATAAAAAGAGAGAGTGGGACAGAAATCGGTCATTCGTTAGAATTCGATTTCGTCGTCCCACCACCGCACAGTTGAGTAGGGCTGTAAAGTTGATGAAATCAGCGTAGTAGAGCCCACTCAACCACTGCGTCTTGCTCAACAATCTAAAAACAAGAAGAGGCTAGGACTTTTGTCCCAGCCTCTTTTTAGTGCTAACTTAAATTTCATACCCCATGAGGAGCCCGCCTTCTTCGGCGTAGAAACTACAAAGTCCAGAAGTAGGAAGGACTTCAATCATTGCATGGGCAAATTTTTCACGAACCAATTCAGAGAATTGCTCGATAAATTTTTCATTGTTGCGGTGGGCGATAGTAATATGTCCGCCCTTATATCCCGCCTTGGTTAATTCATCAAAAGCAGCCTTGATCGCTTTCTTTTGGCCCCGTGCTTTTTGAAGCAGCTCAAGGGTACCCGTCTTACTAGCTTCCCCAACCATACGGATATTGAGGAGCCCGACAACCGTTCCGATCAATTTGCTGAGACGCCCATTTTTGACCAGATTATCAACCTTGGCCAAAACAAAGAGCAACTTCGTCTTAGACTGGTAGGTCGTGATCACATCGACTACTTGATCAAAATCGAGGCCTTCAGCGACCAACTGATTGAGCTTGCGAACGATCAGGTCCACCTCACCCCCAGCTGACAAGCTATTAATGACGTGGATATTGGTATTCGGATGCTCTTCTAGATAAATCTTCTTGGCCACCTCAGCACTATTGTAGCTACCTGAAAGGGTTCCAGTGATGGTCACAACGACGATATTTTCAGCTCCTTCAAAGGACTTCATATAATCATCGGGACTCGGACAGGCAGACTTAGAAGCAGTCGTAGTCGCATACATCTCTTCCATCATCTGATCGATATTGAGTTGGACATCATCTGTGTAGATAGTTTCTCCCACTTGGATGGTCAGTGGGACACTGACAAACTCCGTATCTGGTGCCAGGTTGTCCAAAGAGCGGTAGTCACAGCCTGAATCCGCAATAATTTTCCATTTCATCAGTTCATACCTCATAATTGTATAAAAATGTACATTGACAAGTAGTTTGTCTTCTTTTACAATTATATCATGAAGTACCATGCTATCCAAGCAGATAACATCAGGTGAGACAGATAGAAAGTAAATGTTATGGCAGAAAGAAAAATATCCGAGAAATCCTTGGAAAATCTCAAACGATTTAACCAAGAAAACAATGCGATTACACGAGAATCCATCGAAATCTCTCTCCTGCAACTATTGGAGAAAAAAGATCTGAAAAAGATCACCATCTCTGAGCTGGTTCAGCGTGCTGGGGTCTCTCGCGCGGCCTTTTACCGCAATTATGGATCAAAAGAAGAGATTCTTGAGTCTATCTTTCAATCTAGTATCGCAAAAATTACCAAGTCTTTAGATGGCTACAACCTCAAGACAGATCTCTACCAAGTCTGGGTCTATCTTTTTAAGGAAGTTAAGAAAGAAGCTAAGATTATCAGCCTGGCCATTGATTACAATTTTGAACGGCTCTTGACCAAGGCAGTCTATGACTTTTTAGAAAAACGAAATGGCAGCTCATCAAATGGCGCTGGCAGCTACCTCAATTCCTTCTGGAGCTCAGCCATTGTCTCTGTCATCTCCAAATGGATCAAGGATGGCATGAAGATTCCCGCTGAGAAAATCGCGACCCTAGGCCTTCCTCTCTTCCCACAAAAGAAGAAGTAATCACCACCGAGAGGTGGTTTTAAAGTAAACTGCACATCTCCATAACTAGTTCAAATGAATAGATAAAACTGAGCAGAGATTAAACAAAGGACAAGAACGATGATCGAAGAACGAATCCAAGTTGCTAAGCAGTATGTTAAAACCTTATTTGCTGATCGAGCGGATGGCCATGATGTAGAGCATACCCTCCGCGTCTATACCAATGCTATGAGAATCGCACAAGCAGAAGGTCCATGTGATCTGGAGATAGTGGGCTTGTCAGCTCTTCTTCACGATGCTGATGATGATAAATTGTTTCAAACAGAGAATCATGCGAATGCTCGTAAGTTTCTAGAAGAGATCGGTACTCCTAAAAACCAAATCGAGCAGATTTGTCGGGTAATCAATGCTGTTTCTTTCAGCAAAAATCGCGGTAAGCATCCAGAAACCTTAGAAGGCAAGATTGTCCAGGATGCAGACCGGCTCGATGCGATAGGAGCTGTAGGAATTGCGCGAACTTTTTCCTATGGTGGCCACAAAGGGAGACCCCTTACTGATACCGTCCAACATTTCCACGACAAGTTGCTCCTCTTAAAAGATGAAATGAACACGGAGACTGCCAAACAAATGGCAGAAAGTCGCCATCAATTTTTAATCACCTTTCTAAAAGAACTAGAGAAGGAATTGGACTGAGTGAAATATTGAAATTAACTTTTATAAAAGACTTATTTGAAAGAAAGATATGCTAAATCAACTAATAAAGAAACCTATTTTAAGTTGTTCAATTATATTTGTTATCTGCTCAGTAGCAAGGCTATTCGAATACTTGTATATGAGGACAGATGATACTTTTTTATCGGAGAATTTTCTACACAAACTTTTTGGAATACTTTTATTGTGGGGAATTCTTTCAATTAGCAAATTAAGATGGATAGATATTGGTTTTACACCTAATGGAATTATAAGAGGTATAGGAAATGGCCTGCTCTTTGGTTTAGTGTGCTCCATCTTTGCATATACAGTTGAGTGTATTGTTCTCTTGTTTCTTCATGGCAATGTTCACTTATCGTTTTATGCCAGTGGTTTTTCCTTAACAAACGAAAAAGGATCACAAGCAGGTATCTTGTTTATCATGTTAAGTATCTTATTTAACCTGATAAACGTGTGGATGGAAGAAGGAGTTTTTCGTGGCCTTTTCACCAAAATTCTTGAAGGGATTTCTTACCGTAAGAGTCTATTCTTTATAGCCTTCCTATTTGGAATATGGCACTTGGCAATGCCGTTCAGAGATTATCTTCAAGGAGAATCGTCACTCTTAAATCTTATTACCATGGGGATTGGCTATGTTATCCTAGCGGGAATGATGAGCATCAAATGGTCCTTACTTTACAAAATGACAGGTTCCTTGTGGCTAGGACTAGGAGATCATCTTTTCAACAATCTTGCTTCAAATCTGGTCCATGTTGTCTCAAATTCTGAATCAGATAGCTTGCAGATAGTAAGAATTATTCTTTGGCAGTTGTTGTCATTTGCAATTGTTTTGAGCATTTATAAAAGAAAGTCAAAGACTATAGCAAATCAATGTTGAAGCTCTTTTAAAAATTTTTGAATCCTATTACAGTTTATGAATCAACGATAAAAAATTTTTTATAAGTAACTCTAACAAAAGAGGCTGGGACAAAAGTCCTAGCCTCTCAATTATTTTTGGATTGTCGAGCAAGACGCAGTGGTTGAGTGGGCTCTACTACGCTGATTTCATCAGCTTTTACAGCCCTACTCAACTGTGCGGAGGTGGGACGACGAAATCGAATTCTAACGAATTACCGATTTCTGTCCCACTCTCTTTCTTTATTCTTGGATCATGGCTAGGAGATCCTCTCCTGTAGTGGTTGGAAGGATCCGGACTCGTTTGAGGGAATAGAGTCCATCAGCGGAGCTGGCTAGTCCATTTTTAGTGGTGAGGCCTAGTTTGTAGTCAGCTTTCTTGGCTTGGTCGATCGTGACCTGGCTGTAGCGACCGGATGGGTAGACGATAACGCTGGTATTTTGATCCAGCACCTTATCTAGCAGGCGTTTAGAAGCAACTAGCTCATTCTTTTGGGTCTCAAGACTGGAATTGGCTAGGTCTGGATGATTGACCGTATGGCTTTCAAAGGTCAAGCCAGCACTTTTCATCTCTTTGATTTGGTCAAAGGTCAGGACATTTTCTTTTTCCTTTTGGGTAAAGTCCGTGATGATATTATTGGTGGCGGTCATCTTGTACTTCTTAAGAAGCGGATAGACGATAGTATAGAAATCTTCGACGCCATCATCAAAGGTCAGCCAGACAAATTTCTTTCCTTTGGGTACTTCGTTCTTGACGAGGATGCGATAGGCTTCCCCAGGTGTCAGGGTGTAGTAACCCGCTTTTTTTAGGGCCTTTAGTTGGCTTTCAAAGGTTTCTGGATCAACGATCAAATTAGCATTGGCAGCTTCAGACTCGGCCATATTGTGCACGGAGTGGTACATGAGGATGGGCAGTTTGACCGGCTTTTTCACCCGAGTCCACTCGATAGAGGAGCTACCTTCTTCGAGAGAACGCGTCATGGCAGTGCCACTGGTATTCCCCTCATTCGGCTGAGTGATCCGCTTGATCAGAAGAAAGCTACAAATAAAGATACAGACCAGTAGGAGGGCATTGATTCCAAGTAGGGCTTTGATTTTTTTAGGTACTCTTCGTTTACTCATAGTGTCACCGTTTTCATTATTTTCTTTATTGTACCATAAATTCTAGGTTCTTTTCCAGAACTTGCTACAGGCAGATCCTGTCATGAAAATTCAGAATTTTTAAGGCAATTGGCTGTCAAACGCTCAAGTTTTTGTTATAATGGAGCTACTATAGAAAATTCAAGGAGTCAATAGGATGTCTGTTAAGATTGCCTTACTAGGATTTGGTACTGTTGCAAGTGGCGTACCATTTTTATTAAAAGAAAACCATGAAAAAATCACCCAGGCAGCTCAAGATGAAATCGAGATCGCCAAGGTCTTGGTTCGAGATGATGCTGAGAAGGAAAAATTACAAGCTGCTGGTCATGACTACAACTTTGTGACCAATGTCGATGAGATCATTGAAGACAAGGACATTGCCATCGTGGTTGAATTGATGGGTCGTATCGAGCCAGCTAAGACCTTTATCACCCGTGCTCTTGAAGCAGGGAAGCACGTGGTTTCTGCTAACAAAGACCTTCTTGCCGTTCATGGAAGCGAGTTGCTAGAGATTGCTAAAAAACACCAAGTGGCTCTTTATTATGAAGCTGCCGTAGCTGGTGGGATCCCAATCCTTCGGACCTTGGTGAATTCCCTTGCTTCCGACAAGGTGACCAAAGTGCTCGGGGTGGTCAATGGAACATCTAACTTCATGATGACCAAAATGGTCGAAGAAGGCTGGACTTATGAGGATGCTTTAGCAGAAGCGCAACGTCTTGGTTACGCTGAAAGTGATCCAACCAACGACGTTGAAGGAATCGATGCTGCATACAAGATGGTGATCTTGAGCCAGTTCGCTTTTGGGATGAATATCCAATTTGACCAAGTAGGTCACAAAGGAATTAGCCAGATCACTCCTCAAGATGTATCGGTTGCTCAAAGCCTTGGATATGTCATTAAGCTGGTCGGATCTATCGTTGAAACAGAGTCAGGGATCGCAGCAGAAGTGACACCAACCTTCCTTCCAAAACAACATCCACTCGCAGGAGTGAATGATGTCATGAATGCGGTCTATGTGGAATCCATCGGTATTGGTGAGTCTATGTACTACGGACCAGGTGCTGGTCAAAAACCAACTGCGACAAGTGTCGTAGCCGACCTCGTCCGCATTGTCCGTCGTCTAAAAGAAGGAACGATCGGTAAAGCCTTCAATGAATACAGTCGCCCTCTTCAATTGGCTAAGCCAGAAGACGTGAAGAACAATTATTACTTCTCAATCAAGGCACCAGATGCGACTGGTCAAATCTTGCGTCTTGCGGAAATCTTTAATGCAGAAGGAGCTTCCTTCAAGCAAATCCTTCAAGAAGACTCAGATGGTCACTATGCAAGTGTTGTCATCATTACTCACCAAGTTAACCAAACTCAATTCAAGAACTTGGTTGAAAAATTGGATTCAGAGGCGAATTTCGAACTCTTGAATACCTTTAAAGTCTTGGGAGAATAAGCATGAAAATTATTGTTCCAGCAACCAGTGCCAATGTAGGGCCAGGATTTGATTCTGTTGGGATTGCCGTGACTCGCTATTTGACCATTGAAGTCCTTGAACCAGCAGATGCTTGGTTTATTGAGCATGATCTTGGAGCAGGGATTCCGACAGATGAGAAAAACCTTTTGCTCTCAACAGCTCTTTCTATCTCAACTGATATGCAACCCCATCGGATCAAGATGACTAGTGAAGTGCCTTTGGCGCGTGGTCTTGGATCTTCTAGCTCGGTCATTGTCGCAGGGATTGAATTGGCCAACCAATTAGCCAACCTCCAGCTATCAGACGCTGAGAAATTACGCATCGCGACCGAGATCGAAGGTCATCCGGATAATGTAGCTCCAGCTATCTTTGGGAATATGGTCATTGCGAGCTACATCGGTGAAGATGTCCAATATGTCACGGCTGACTTCCCAAGCTGTGACCTTGTGGCCTTTGTACCGAGCTACCAATTGAAGACCAGTGATAGTCGGAATGTCCTACCGAAAGAATGGTCTTATAAGGAAGCTGTTGCAGCCAGTAGCGTAGCCAATGTCGCTATCGCAGCTCTCCTCAAGGGAGATTTGCTGACGGCTGGTCGCTCCATCGAGTCTGATCATTTCCACGAACGCTACCGTCAATCTCTTGTCAAAGAGTTTCCTCAGGTCAAAGAAGTCGCCCATGCGCATGGGGCTTACGCCACCTATCTGTCGGGAGCAGGCCCAACGATCATGAACCTCTTAGCGCCAGAGCATACAGCAGCCTTTGTCGCAGCTCTTGAAAAACTCGGACTAGAAGGTCAGATTTTCCAACTTAAAATCGACACATTTGGCGTTCGTGTTGAGAAATAAACCTCAATGTAACACAAATGAAAGAAGGATGTATACGAATGTATATGTCCTTTTTGCTTCTTCTATGGTAGAATGGGAATTGTATGGGGAAAAGCTCAAGCTTTCCCGAAAATCTAGGGGGAAACATGAAACCAGAATATTTATATAGTATTGCTACCGATCTTGGTCTGCAATTTGATGGCGAAGCTCGTGTGATGTACGGGGAGCGTGAAGGCTTCTTGTTAGTCATTGAAGGCGCTCAAACCAAGAATGTATTTACCATTTCACTCAGTGTGAAACAAGGTTCCGAAGGAGACTTGATCGAAGAAAGTGAAATTCTTTGGAATGAATTGAAAGAACAATCAAAAGCCATTAATGCCATCTCTTCTGATGGTTACTTGACCTCGATCGTAGTCAAAGGTGGAATGACCAAAGGGAAGGCTGTCGAAACCTTATGGACAGCTATCCAAGATATTGTTGATTTCTTGCTCAACCACCAATTTGTGCAAGTGAATGCGGAAACTGGTGAGGAAGGGCCAATCGGTCTGTATCAAATTGGAGATGCGATCTTTTTAATCGACGATGAAACCTTTAGAGCCTACCAAGCCGAAGTGCAAGATACAGTTGAGGCTTATGAAGCGCGGGAAGAAAACTTCCTTTTAGGGATTGTAGGGGCTGTGATCGGTGTAATCATCGGTGGAGCAGTTGCCCTCTTGGTAGCGCGTCTTGGCTATGTATCTGTTTTAGCAGGGGCTGCCCTCGGTTATTGTACTATCAAAGGTTATGAGATTCTTGGTAAGAAATTGACTAAAAAAGGTGTGGTAGTTTCAGCTATTTTGATGGTCTTGACCGTCTTTTTGGTCAACCAATTAGATTATACTTTGGCGCTTATGAGTGAACTGGATTTGCCATTTGATATGTCCTGGACGCTTCTCAATGAAGCGACATTTTCAGGGGACGTCCCAGATAAATTTTACTTGAATCTAGGCTTGCTAGCTGTCTTTACTCTTGGTGGTGCTTGGATTTCGGTCAAATCAGCTCTGGATGGACAAAAGAATCGTGCTATCGCACGTAAAATTGCATAATAAATGGTAAAAGGAAGGCCTGAATATTATAGGTCTTCTTTTGTTTTTTAGGGTCGAAAAATAGTCAAAAATTTGGTATAATAGTTTGTATTTTTATAGAGAGAGAACAGACAGAAAGATGAATGAAAAAATGAATCAAATTCTTGAAGGGATTGATATCCGTTTTCAAGAACCATTAAAACATTATACCTATACAAAGGTCGGTGGGAATGCTGAATTTTTAGCCTTCCCTCGCAACCAATACGAATTAAAACGCATCGTCCAATTTGCCAACCAAGAGCAAATTCCATGGATGGTCCTGGGCAATGCGTCCAATATCATTGTCCGTGATGGGGGCATTCCGGGATTTGTCATTATGTTTGATCGCTTGCGAGATATCAGTGTGGATGGTTATGTGATCGAAGCAGAGGCAGGAGCTAAACTCATCGACACCACTCATGTGGCATTGCACCATAGTTTGAAAGGCTTCGAGTTTGCTAGTGGCATTCCAGGCAGTGTCGGTGGTGCTGTCTTTATGAATGCGGGAGCCTATGGGGGAGAAATCGCTCATGTCCTAGTATCCTGTAAGGTCTTGACCAAAGACGGGGAGATCGAAACTCTGTCAGCGAGTGAACTAGCTTTCGGTTACCGTCATTCTAAGATTCAAGAGACAGGTGCTGTCGTCATCTCTGCCAAATTTGCTTTGTCACCAGGCAATCACGAGCAAATCAAACAGGAGATGGATCGGTTGACCCATCTTCGTCAGTTGAAACAACCCCTTGAATACCCTTCTTGTGGATCTGTCTTTAAGCGTCCTGTCGGTCATTTTGCAGGTCAATTGATCAGCGAAGCAGGTCTGAAAGGCTATCGAATTGGTGGTGTGGAAGTTTCTGAAAAGCATGCTGGCTTTATGGTCAATGTCGACAATGGAACAGCTAAGGACTACGAAGACCTGATCGCCCATGTTATTGAGGCAGTAGAAGCTCACTCAGGCGTCCGTTTAGAACCAGAAGTTCGTATTATCGGTCAAGCCTAAGAACGTTAGTATTGAAGAACAATTGATAGTGTAAACATCGATAGCATCAGTCGGAAAGGGGGTGAGTGCCTATCGATACCGTAAATAGGTGGGGCAGTCTAATAAGTCCCCGAGAGGTATTGGTGGTCTGACAGGTCTTCCTGTCAGCCGCTGCGTTTTCGTTTGAAAAGCAGTTTGGTAATCGTAGTAAAGAAGGAATTTATGTGAATTGAAAAAACCAATTATTGAGTTTAAAAATGTAACAAAGGTCTTTGAAGATAGCGGAACCGTTGTCCTAAAGGATATCAATTTTGAATTGGAAGAAGGGAAGTTCTATACCCTGCTCGGTGCATCTGGATCAGGAAAATCAACTATCCTTAATATTATTGCTGGTCTTTTGGATGCTAGCTCTGGAGATGTCTACCTTGATGGGGAACGGATCAATGATGTCCCTACCAACAAGCGGGATGTCCACACCGTCTTTCAGTCCTATGCCCTGTTTCCGCATATGACGGTCTTTGAAAATGTGGCTTTTCCCCTTCGTTTGAAAAAGGTGGACAAGGCTGAGATTGAACGTCGGGTTTCAGAAGTCTTGAAAATGGTCCAGTTAGCTGGATTTGAAAAACGTTCGATCCAAAAATTATCTGGTGGTCAACGCCAACGGGTAGCTATTGCACGGGCTATTATCAATGAACCACGAGTGGTCCTTTTAGATGAGCCCTTGTCTGCACTTGACTTGAAACTTCGGACAGACATGCAGTATGAGTTGCGGGAATTGCAACAACGTTTGGGGATTACCTTTGTTTTTGTTACCCACGACCAAGAAGAAGCCCTTGCCATGAGTGACTGGATCTTTGTCATGAATGAAGGAGAGATCGTCCAATCTGGTACACCAGTAGATATCTATGATGAACCGATCAACCACTTTGTAGCTACCTTTATCGGGGAGTCCAACATTCTAGATGGGCGTATGATCGAGGACTACTTGGTGGAGTTTAATGGCAAACGCTTTGAAGCGGTCGATGGGGGAATGCGTCCAAATGAACCAGTTGAAGTCGTCATTCGTCCTGAAGACTTGCAAATCACTCTTCCTGAAGAAGGCAAGCTCCAAGTGAAGGTGGACACCCAGCTCTTCCGTGGTGTGCATTACGAGATCATCGCTTATGATGATTTGGGAAATGAGTGGATGATTCACTCCACTCGGAAGGCTATCGTGGGAGAAGTCATTGGGCTAGACTTTGAACCAGAAGATATCCACGTTATGCGTCTCAACGAAACCGAAGAAGAATTCGATGCGCGGATCGAAGAGTACGTTGAAGTGGAAGAGCAAGAAGCTGGTTTGATTAATGCCATTGAGGAGGAAAGAGATGAAGAAAACAACCTCTAATCTATTTATCCTCCCCTATTTCTTGTGGATTTTTCTCTTTGTCCTAGCTCCCGTAGTCATGATCATCTTTCAATCGTTTTTCAACGTTGAAGGGCAGTTTTCACTTGAAAACTACAAAGAGTTCTTTACTTCACAAAATTTGACCTATTTAAAGATGAGCTTTAATTCGGTCCTTTATGCTGGAATCGTCACCCTGGTGACGCTCTTGATCTCCTACCCGACTGCTTACTTTTTGACGCTGCTCAAACACCGGCAGTTGTGGTTGATGTTGATCGTCTTGCCAACCTGGGTCAATCTCTTGCTCAAGGCCTATGCCTTTATCGGAATCTTTGGGCAAAACGGATCCATCAATAGCTTTTTAAGCTTTCTCGGAGTCGCTCCCCAGCAAATCCTCTTTACCGATTTCTCCTTTATCTTTGTAGCCAGCTACATCGAGTTGCCATTTATGATTTTGCCGATCTTTAATGTCTTAGATGACTTAGATCCAAACTTGATTAATGCCAGCTATGATTTGGGAGCCAATCGTTGGGATACCTTCCGTCATGTGGTCTTCCCCTTGTCTATGAATGGAGTCCGCTCAGGTGTGCAGTCTGTCTTTATTCCTAGTCTTAGTCTCTTCATGTTGACACGGATGATCGGTGGAAACCGCGTCATTACCTTAGGGACAGCGATTGAACAGCACTTCCTGACAACACAAAACTGGGGAATGGGTTCTACCATCGGAGTTGTTCTGATCCTTGCCATGCTCTTTACCATGTGGGCAACTAGAGAAAGGAGAGAACGATGAAAAAAGTATCTCATTTCTATCTAGGCTTCGTCTTTCTGATCCTCTATCTTCCCATCTTTTATTTGATCTTTTATGCCTTCAATAAAGGGGGAGATATGAATGCCTTCACGGGCTTCACGCTTGAGCATTTCAATGAATTGTTCGCAGATAGTCGCCTGATGCTGATCTTATCAGAGACCTTCCTCTTGGCCTTCTTGTCAGCCTTGATTGCGACGGTCATCGGAACTTTTGGTGCCATTTATATCTATCAATCCAAGAAAAAGTTAGAAGGACCATTGCTCTCCATCAACAATATTCTCATGGTAGCGCCCGACGTTATGATCGGGGCCAGCTTCTTGATTCTCTTTACGACGGTTAAGTACCAACTAGGTTTCCTATCTGTTCTGGCTAGCCACGTCGCCTTCTCGATTCCCATTGTGGTCTTGATGGTCTTGCCACGACTCAAGGAAATGAACCGGGATATGGTCAATGCTGCCTATGACTTGGGAGCTACCCAAGTACAAATGCTCAAAGAGATCATGTTGCCGTATCTGACACCAGCCATTATTGCTGGCTACTTTATGGCCTTTACCTATTCGCTTGATGACTTTGCCGTGACCTTCTTTGTAACCGGAAATGGCTTTACAACCTTGTCCGTAGAGATCTACTCACGTGCGCGTCAAGGGATTTCCCTTAGTATCAATGCCTTGTCCGCCCTTGTCTTTCTCTTTAGTGTGCTCTTGGTCATCGGTTATTACTTTATCACCCGTGAAAAGGAGGAAGCAGCATGAAAAAACTTTATTCATTCCTAACTGGGATTGTCCTTGTCATTCTGGTCCTCTGGGGAATTAGTAACCAGATCGAAGCGAGCATGAATACCAAGAATAGTGACAAGTTGGTTATCTACAACTGGGGAGATTATATCGATCCAGACTTGCTCAAGGAATTTACCAAAGAAACAGGGATTCAGGTACAATATGATACTTTTGATTCCAACGAAGCCATGTATACTAAGATCAAGCAAGGGGGAACCACCTACGATATTGCGATTCCTAGTGAATACATGATTGCTAAGATGATGGATGAGCATCTGGTTGAAAAGTTAGACCAATCCAAGATCAAAGGGATGGAAAATATCGATCCAAAACTCTTGAACCAATCGTTTGATCCGGGCAACCAATATTCAGTCCCTTACTTCTGGGGTACCTTGGGGATTATCTACAATACCAAGATGGTCAAAAATGCTCCTGAACATTGGTCAGATCTCTGGCGTGAAGAGTACAGAAATGACATCATGATGTACGATGGTGCGCGTGAGGTCATGGGAATTGGTCTCAATACCTTGGGCTATAGCCTCAATGAAAAGGATCCAAAGAAATTGCAAGAGGCAGTAGATAAACTCTACACCTTGACACCAAACATCAAAGCTTTGGTGGCCGATGAGATGAAAGGCTATATGATCCAAAACAATGCGGCTATTGGGGTTACTTTCTCAGGAGAGGCTAGCCAAATGCTCGAAGCCAATAAGGATCTTCGCTATGTCGTCCCAACTGAAGCCAGCAACCTTTGGTTTGATAACATTGTCATTCCAAAAACAGTGAAAAATAAAGAAGCAGCATATGCCTTTATTAACTTCATGCTTCGTCCTAAAAATGCTTTGAAAAATGCTCTTTATGTCGGCTACTCTACGCCAAATAAAAAAGCCAAAGCCATGTTGCCAAAAGAAATCCAAGATGACCAATCCTTCTATCCAAGCGATGAAACACTGGACCATTTGGAAGTCTATCAACAATTAGGCAAGAAGTTGCTTGGAGTCTATAACGATCTTTACCTTCAGGTCAAGATGTATCGAAAATAACAAAAAGGAACCTCCAGGTTCCTTTTTGATTGCAGATAAACTCCTCTTAGAAACTTTCCTTAAGTGAGTACGGACGTCAGCGAACTTCGAAGAAGTTCCATGACTTAGTTTTGGATCTAAGGTTCCAAAACTCCCGAGTGCTAGAAACAATGGTGTTTCTAGCACTTTTCTCACAGCGGAAAGTTTCATTATATATTTAGATGCTCTACAAAAATGCAACATTTGAATTTTTAGCATCACTTAGGTGTTATTTGTAAAAAAGGATTATCTATATTCTAGCAGAACACCGCAGGTTCTTTTATGATTGCTGCATAAAGTCTCTAACTAGTGAGTTAGATTGAGATTCAAATGAAAGATGCTATAATAGTAAGGAAAGTGACTGGCCCATTCAGTCATGAAAGGAAGGATTGGAGAAGAAGAGATGAAGAGACGACTGGAACTATTTTTGATTATTCTGTTACCGATCCTAGGAATTGTTTTTCTAGGAGGAAAAATCATGACCCTGACCAAAAGACCCGAACAGAAGATAACGGCCTCATCTTCAAAGAAAGTCGTACAAAAATCAGAAGAAGAGATAAAAAAAGAGCAAATCGCTTATCTCAAAGAGCATGAGCAAGAAATCGTCGATTTTGTGAAAGCCCAAAATCCGAAAGTCGAATCCGTTCAGATTGATTGGGATCAAACTCAGTGGGGAGTAGCCGGAAATGGGACGCCACAAGGTGGTGACGAGATGATTCTCATTTTTGGTGGGTTTAATCAAAATCCTGAATCTGGTTGGCGAGTTGATTTGGTTGTGGAAGATGGAAAGATTAATTTAAAGACGATGTCACTGGGGCAAAACTTAAGCTTAGGTCAAGAAATTTTCGAGTGAATAAGTTGATAGATTGATTCGAAGTGTGTAGATTGGAGAGAATTGAATGAAGAGACGTGTGGAACTCATTTTTCTAATAGTGTTTCCAATCCTAGGAGTTGTTTTTCTTGGAGGAAAAATCATGAATCTGACAAAAAGGCCAGAGCAGAAGATAACGACCACTTCTTCAGAAAAAGTTGCACAAAAATCAAAAGAAGAAATAAAAAAAGAGCAACTGGACTATCTAAAAGAACACGAACAGAAGGTCATTGATTTAGTCAAAGCACAAAATTCAAAAGTAGAATCCGTTCAGATTGATTGGGATCAGACACAATGGAGTGATGGTGGACTTACAACTCCTGAATATTATATGAATGTTTTTGGACGTATTAATCATATTGAGAACTCAGGATGGGGAGTGGATATTCCCATGAATGAAGATGGGACTGTAAATCTTAAAAATATGACAATGGGTGATTACATCAGTATTGATGGTGAGCCTATTGACTAATGGAAATATAAAGCGTATTGAAAATGAACGGTTTTAGAGAAAGTTACCACATGGAAAAACGAACGATATTTAAATTAATCACTACGATAGCTGTTTTTGTAAGTATGGGTGGTTGCGTAAAACCAAAAGAGCAAACGAAACAAGCGCAAACTGTCGTTTCTTCATCAACCAAAGAAGACAAAGAAGCCATAAAACAAAAACAAATCGCTTATCTCAAAGAGCATGAGCAGGAAATCGTCGATTTTGTGAAGTCTCAAAATCCTAAAATTGAGTCAGTTCAGATTGATTGGGATGAAACTCAGATGAGTGATGGTGGGCTTACAACTCCCGAATATTATATGAATATTTTTGGTCGCATTAATCATATTGAGAACTCAGGATGGGGAGTAGATTTTCCAATTAATGATGATCAGTCAATTAACCTGCGAGAAATGTTTATGCTTCATGAACCTACGATTGGCGGAAAGCCTATTTCCTAGGTAAGTACAATGCATTTTGAAAAAGAACTGTTTTAGAGAAAGATAGCACATGATAAAACAAACGGTGTTTAAATTAATCACTACCTTAGCTCTCCTTGCATGTATAGGAGGATGTACCATAAAATCAAAAGAGCAAACGAAACAAGTGCAAACTGTCACCTCTTCATCAACCAAAGAAGACAAAGAAGTCATTAAACAAAAACAGCTCGCTTATTTGAAAGAACACGAGCAAGAAATGACGACCTATGTGACAGAACATAATGCTAACATTACGCAGGTGTCTTATGACTGGGACAGTATTAAAACAGTTGTAGGAGGTAATGGAACACCTCAGGGAGGTGACGAAATACTATTAGTTTATGGTTATGCCAATGAAAGTAAACTAACAAATTTTAGATTGAATTTTACATTAGATAAAAATAAGATTCCTAAGATAGATTCAATTGGTTCTGATAGTTTGTATCGGGTAGAAAAGAAATGATCCGTCCGTTAGACAATGAGAGATGCAATAGAGGAATCACTTTTAAACGAAATAAAATTATGAGAAAACAAATAAACAATCTGATGATCGCACTTGCTTTCATTTTAACAATTGGATGTCTAGTAGGATGTGTGAAGCAAGAACGTGAAAAAAGCAGACAAGCGCAAACTGTCACCTCTTCAACTACAAAAGAGGACAAAGAAACCATTAAACAAAAACAGCTCGCCTATCTAAAAGAACACGAGCAAGAGATCGTCGATTTTGTGAAAGCACAAAATTCAAAAGTTGAATTCGTTCAGATTGATTGGAACAGTATGCAAATTGAAGAGTCTGGAAACGGAACGCCTCAGGGTGGTGGATACAATTTATCTATTTCTGGTCAAATTAATCAATTAAAAAAAACAAAATTCTCCGTTGATTTTTACCTAGAAGATCAAAATAGCATACCAACTATCAAAAAAATGGGGATGCTAAATGATATTTATATCGAGGAAAATGGTGGCTGGAAAATTTTTCCTAAGTAAATAGAAGTAATAGTGTTAGGAGGAAACATGAAAAGTAAAATGAAATGTACACTTAAGTTAATAGCTTTAATGCTTATTTTTACAAGCATTGGAGGTTGTAGTGTAAAGCAAAAAGCTCATACGAAACAAGCGCAAACTGTCACCTCTTCCTCCATCAAAGAAGATACCGCAACTGTTACTCAAAGGCAAGTAAACTTTTTAAAGAAACATGAGTCAGAAATTACGGATTACATAAAGTCAAATGATCCAGAAGTTGTTCAAGTCAAGTATGACTGGGATAGTGTGAAAGTAGGAGATAGTGGTGCTTTTACGGAATCTGGGTTTGACATCCGTTTAAAGGTCTATGGAGAAAATGATAAGGAACTAAATGGCTATTCATTTTTTATTGTCCCAAAACCAAATGTTGAGAATCCAAGTTCAATTGATTCAATTTCTGGTTCGAATTTTCCTTAATTAAATCAACAGATCATTCTACCTATTAAGAGGAAAGGATTCAAAAAATATTTGAGCTATGAGTCCATAATAGATCCAGAAATGATAGGTGGAAGAATTTTCGAATAAATAAGTTGATAGATCAATTAAAAGTGTGTAGATTGGAGAGAATTGAATGAAGAGACAAATGGAACTATTTTTGATTATTTTGTTACCGATCCTAGGACTGGTTTTTCTTGGAGGAAAAATCATGACCCTGACCAAAAGACCCGAACAGAAGATAACGGCCTCATCTTCAAAGAAAGTCGTACAAAAACCAGAAGGAGACATAAAAAAAGAACAACTGGACTACCTAAAAGAACACGAACAGAAGGTTATTGATTTAGTCAAAGCACAAAATTCAAAAGTTGAATCCGTTCAGATTGATTGGGATCAGACGCAGTGGGGTGATGGTGGACTAACAACTCCTGAATATTATATGAGTGTTTATGGACGTATAAATAATATTGAAGAATCGGGTTGGGGAGTAGATATCCCAATTAATGAGGACAATACATTAAATATAGATGAGATGTATATAGGATCCGACATTAGAGTAGGGGGTAGATTATTTGAGTAATTGCAATGTTGAATGAGAGGAATAAAAAACGTGCTATGTGTGAGTAATAGAGCAATAGTGCAAATTGTCACTTACCTCATAGCTCTTTAATTTAAAATTTTGATGATTAAAGGTAAAGAAATCATTAACTCATGTTTTAAAAAGCTCGATCTAGTGTGATAGTTTGGATTTCAAACTATAAATGCTAGAATATCGGAATAACATTTATCCAGTTTCCAATTATAGAGAATAATCTGTACAGAATGATAGGAGGACTTATGAAAAGTCGAAAAGTCATGCTAACAATTGCTTCAATTGCAGCACTGCTTATTGTAGGTGGATGTACCATGAAACAGAAAGAAGATACCAAGCAAGATAAAACGAATGTTTCTTCATCTACGAAAGCACTAAAGGAAGATGAAGAAACTATAAAGAAAAAGCAACTGGACTACCTAAAAGAACACGAACAGAAGGTTATTGATTTAGTCAAAGCACAAAATTCAAAAGTCGAATCCGTTCAGATTGATTGGGATCATACACAATGGAGTGATGGTGGACTGACAACTCCTGAATATTATATGAGTGTTTATGGACGTATAAATCATATTGAAGAATCAGGTTGGGGAGTAGATATCCCAATTAATGAGGACAATACATTAAATTTAGATGAGATGTATATAGGATCCGACGTTGATATAGGGGGAAGATTACTTGAGTAATTGGAACTTAAAATGATAGGAAAAAAACGTGCTATGTGTAAGTAATAGACCAATAGTCTAGATCGTAACCAACGTCATAACTCTTTAATTTAAAACTTTGATCATCAAAAGTAAAGAATTCATATACTCATGTTTTAAAAAGCTCTATGTAGTGTGATAGCTTGTTTTTCAAACTATAAATGCTATCATAATCGGAATAACATTTATCCAGTTTCCAATTTTAGAGAATAATCTGTACAGAATGATAGGAGGGCTCATGAAAAGTCGAAAAATCATGCTAACAATTGCTTCAATTGCAGCACTACTTATTGTAGGTGGATGTACTGTGAAACAGAAAGAAGATACGAAGCAAGAAAAAACGAATGTTTCTTCATCTACAAAAGACCTAAAGGAAGATGAAGAAACTATAAAGAAAAAACAACTGGACTACCTAAAAGAACACGAACAGAAGGTTATTGATTTAGTCAAAGCACAAAATTCAAAAGTTGAATCCGTTCAGATTGATTGGGATCAGACGCAGTGGGGTGATGGTGGACTAACAACTCCTGAATATTATATGAGTGTTTATGGACGTATAAATAATATTGAAGAATCGGGTTGGGGAGTAGATATCCCAATTAATGAGGACAATACATTAAATATAGATGAGATGTATATAGGATCCGACATTAGAGTAGGGGGTAGATTATTTGAGTAATTGGAATTTGAGCAGTTTTGATAATCTAGATGGTTCAGAAGCTGAATCAACATATAGAGATAGACTCCAACAAGTTTCCATATGAACAATTGGATCAAATCCAGGAAGAGAGTTCAAAGCTCAAATGGGAGTATGACAACGAGATAGATGCTTTCTATAAAAATCAGAAAATGCTGGAATCGAAAGATAAAAAAAAACAGTAAGGTTGTCCTTACTGTTTTTTTAGTTGGTTCCAGATGATGCTGTATCTGCGCCACTGTCTGTTGCTGTGGAGCCTTGGTCTTGTGCGGCAGACGAATTAGATTCGGTAGCAGATGAGCTATCGGTTTCTTTTTGTGAACTTGTTTCTGTATTGCTTGAATTGGTTTGTGTATTGGTATTAGCATCTGTATTGGTAGCGCTTGAGTCAGAGCCCTTATCATGAACCACGACAACGCTGGTGCTACTAGATGGTTTGTCTTCTGTTTTTTGATTATCTTTATTGAGCAAGCTCATGATGGTAAAGGAAGTGACGATAATCCCTAAGAGACTGGCAATCGTAGCTACAACGGTTTGAAATACGGACAACCCTTGTTTGACTTTCTCACCGCGAGATGGTCTTGTATCTGCTTTTTCCTCAGGTTTTTGGTTTTTGTTACTTCTTGAATATTGTGACATGTTCATTCTCTTTCTATCAAAAATTGTTTTTTAACACTTTCCTATTATAAGTCATTTTCTGAAAAATGTCTAAAAAGAACTGATTTTTATAGAGTGATTTTGCTGCATCTCTCTTTATCAAATCCTTGTCCCAAGCGGTTAGAAATGATAAAATAGAAGTTACGTAAAAAGAAAGTGATGGATGCGTAGGACATGATCTATTTTGACAATTCAGCAACGACTAAACCTTATCCAGAAGCCCTTGCGACCTATACAGAAGTAGCGACTCGGATCTGGGGAAACCCTTCTAGTTTGCACAATCTAGGCAGTCAAGCTACTCGTATTTTGGAAGCTTCTAGAAAACAAATTGCGGAGCTAATTGGCAAGAAAGCTGATGAAATTTACTTCACGTCTGGTGGGACAGAAGGGGACAACTGGATCCTCAAGGGTGTCGCCTTTGAGAAAGCTCCTTATGGCAAGCATATCATTGTCTCTGACATCGAGCATCCTGCCATCAAGGAATCGGCTGCTTGGTTAAAGACGCAGGGATTCGAAGTGGATTACGCTCCAGTGGATGCGCGTGGCTTTGTCAAGGTGGATGCCTTGGCTAACCTACTCCGTCCAGATACGACCTTGGTCTCTGTCATGGCCGTCAACAATGAGATTGGCTCCATCCAGCCCATCCATGATATCGCGGCTCTCCTAGAAGATCGCCCAACGGTTAGTTTCCATGTCGATGCGGTTCAAGCTTTGGCAAAGGTAGCAACAGAAGTTTATCTACCAGAGCGCGTGGACTTTGCGACCTTCTCTAGTCACAAATTCCATGGACTTCGCGGAGTCGGCTTTGTCTACATCAAAGAAGGCAAAAAGATCACCCCTCTCTTAACCGGAGGTGGTCAAGAAAAAGAAATGCGCTCGACAACTGAGAATGTGGCAGGAATCGCAGCAACAGCAAAAGCCCTACGCTTAGCCATGGAAAACCAAGAAGCTTTTGCCAGCAAGACCCAGCTGATGAAAGAAGTTATCCGCAAAGAATTGGCCAACTATCCAGATGTCACCATCTTTTCTGGTGAGGATCACTTTGCGCCTCACATCTTGACTTTCGGGATCAAAGGAGTTCGTGGAGAAGTAGTGGTCCATGCCTTTGAAGAGTTTGATATTTACATCTCAACAACCAGTGCCTGCTCGTCTAAAGCTGGTAAGCCAGCTGGAACCTTGATTGCTATGGGAGTGGATAAGAGTATCGCACAGACAGCTGTTCGCTTGAGCCTCGATCTTGAAAATGACATGAGCCAAGTCGAGCAATTCTTGACCAAGTTCAAACTGATTTACGAGCAAACACGAAAAGTACGTTAATTTTAGAAGGAAATCAACATGACCTTAACCTATTCAGAAATTATGATACGCTATGGAGAGCTTTCTACTAAAGGAAAGAACCGTATGCGTTTTATCAATAAACTTCGCAATAATATCCAAGATGTTTTATCTATCTATCCATCTGTCAAAGTGACAGCCGACCGCGATCGGGCGCATGCTTATCTGCATGGGACGGATTATGAGCCAGTAGCAGAATCCCTCAAGCAGGTTTTTGGAATCCAAAATTTTTCACCTGTTTACAAGATTGAAAAATCTGTTCCGGCCTTAAAAGCGGCAGTGCAAGAGATCATGAAGGAGATTTACAAGGATGGCTTGACCTTTAAAATCTCAAGTAAGCGCAGTGACCATACCTTTGAACTCGATAGTCGCGAGCTCAACCAAACCTTGGGAGGTGCGGTCTTTGAAGCGATCCCAACCATCCAAGCTCAGATGAAAAAACCAGATATCAACTTGCAAGTTGAAATTCGAGAAGAAGCAGCTTACATCTCTTATGAAACCATTAAGGGAGCAGGTGGCCTTCCTGTTGGTACGTCTGGCAAGGGCATGCTCATGCTTTCAGGTGGGATCGACTCTCCAGTAGCTGGTTACCTAGCCTTGAAGCGTGGAGTGGATATCGAGGCAGTACACTTTGCTAGCCCACCTTATACCAGCCCAGGTGCCTTGAAAAAGGCCCATGATTTAACACGGAAGTTGACTAAGTTTGGGGGCAATATCCAATTTATCGAGGTGCCCTTCACAGAGATCCAAGAGGAAATCAAGGCAAAAGCACCAGAAGCTTACCTCATGACTTTGACCCGTCGCTTTATGATGCGCATTACAGACCGTATTCGCGAGGTTCGCGGTGGTTTGGTGATTATCAATGGTGAAAGCTTGGGACAAGTGGCTAGCCAAACCTTAGAGAGTATGCATGCCATCAATGCAGTGACCAATACGCCGGTTATCCGTCCGGTGGTGACCATGGACAAATTGGAAATCATCGATATTGCTCAAGCCATTGATACCTTTGAAATTTCTATCCAGCCATTCGAAGATTGTTGTACCATCTTTGCACCAGATCGTCCAAAGACCAATCCAAAACTCAAAAATGCAGAGCAGTATGAGCAACGGATGGATGTGGAAGCTTTGGTTGAGCGTGCGGTAGCAGGTATCATCGTAACAGAGATCACACCAAAAGCAGAAAAAGATGAGGTCGATGACCTGATCGAGGATTTGCTATAGGAGAGACTGGGAGTATCCAGCCTCTTTTTCTAACCAACTTAAAGGAGACAAGATGAAAAAAATTATCGTTTTAATGACAAGTTTGCTTCTGTTGACAGGCTGTGTCAAAGTATCATTTACTGGCCCGAAAAAAGAAGAAAAGACCAGCCAGTCAACCAGCAGTAAAAAAGAACCGCTCACATTTGTCAGAGCCGACCAGTACAAAGATCAGGACAACGAAGTCTTGGAAGCATCTGAGAAATTTATCAAGGAACATCCAACGCTTGGAGAACCTGGAAAATTATTTGTCTTTTTCCCAGGCTATACCTTTGGAAATGAGGAAAATCGCTTCGCCTTGTTCTTTATCGTGAATCGTACCACCACAACCATCGATCGTGATGGATCCTTTTTTCTGAATTTGGAATATGATGGGGAGCCACTATTCAAAGATGTCACAGTGGACTATGAAGTGAGCGAATCTGGTGTATTGAAACCCAATACGGCTGCAGCCATTCCTATCAAAATCACCAAGGAACAAGAAGAAAAAATGAAGAGCATGAACGATTCTTCAAAAGCAAAAATGAGTTTCAATGACTTTAAATTTAAGGATAAGTAGATGAAGAAGTCGGACTGACAAGCAATCTTAACATAAAAGATATAAAATCATCGCTTTTAAAAAAGAAATTCGTTTTCAAAGCGCAAAAATACTTGTCTTTGTCTGATAGAAGTGATATACTAAGAGAGTTGACTATGCACATGCCTGTGCAACCGCTCGAACATCGTCGCTCATTTCCATGAGAGTAAGTGGTTCGTCCCACGATGCTAGGCGAGTCTTCACAAAAATACGGGGAAACCCAAAAATACATAGGAGGTGCATAATGAGCACATACGCAATCATTAAAACTGGCGGAAAACAAGTTAAAGTTGAAGTTGGTCAAGCTATCTACGTTGAAAAATTGAACGTTGAAGCTGGTCAAGAAGTTACATTTAACGAAGTTGTTCTTGTTGGTGGTGAAAACACTGTTGTCGGAACTCCACTTGTTTCAGGAGCTACTGTTGTTGGAACTGTTGAAAAACAAGGAAAACAAAAGAAAGTTGTTACTTACAAGTACAAACCTAAAAAAGGTAGCCACCGTAAACAAGGTCACCGTCAACCTTACACTAAAGTTGTCATCAACGCTATCAACGCTTAATTTTAGGAGAACACATGATACAAGCAGTCTTTGAACGAGCCGAAGATGGCGAGCTGAGGAGTGCAGAAATCACTGGGCACGCTGGAAGCGGTGAATACGGCTTTGATGTCGTGTGTGCATCGGTTTCGACTCTAGCCATTAACTTTGTCAACTCTGTTGAGAAATTTGCAGGCTACGAACCGGATCTAGAATTAAACGAAGAAGAAGGTGGCTTCCTGCGGGTGACGATCCCGACAGATATTCCACCTCATCAAAGAGAAATGACCCAACTATTCTTTGAATCATTTTTCTTAGGGATGGCAAACTTATCGGAGAACTCATCGGAGTTCGTCCAAACAAGAGTTATCACAGAAAACTAACATGGAGGAAAACAATTATGTTGAAATTGAATCTTGCTAACTTGCAACTTTTCGCCCACAAAAAAGGTGGAGGTTCTACATCAAACGGACGTGATTCACAAGCAAAACGTCTTGGAGCTAAAGCAGCTGATGGACAAACTGTAACAGGTGGATCTATCCTTTACCGTCAACGCGGTACTCACATCTACCCAGGTGTGAACGTTGGACGTGGTGGAGACGATACTTTGTTCGCAAAAGTTGAAGGCGTAGTACGCTTCGAACGTAAAGGTCGCGATAAAAAACAAGTTTCTGTTTACCCAATCGCAAAATAAAAAGGTTTCCTTAACCTTTTTATCCCGAGCCTTGATCCAAAGGTGAGGAAGCTAGAAATAGCATAAATCAAAGCTTTCCGGATTAACGGAAGGCTTTTTTTCTTTTATTTATTT